>RCUL01000046.1_pt1 | contig 140688 bp, 135 predicted proteins | sample 2167521 | NCBI WGS metagenome assembly RCUL01 (sample SAMN09932745, study PRJNA488358) | compost metagenome | feature: garden; material: soil; isolation source: compost soil in acetic acid-enriched culture | place: Germany: Experimental Botanical Garden Goettingen | collected 2016-01-27
AGGAGCAGCAGCCTTAGCAGTCACAGCCTTCTTAGGTGCAGCAGCCTTGGCAGCGACAGCCTTCTTAGGCGCAGCAGCCTTGGCAGCGACAGCCTTCTTAGGTGCAGCAGCCTTGGCAGCAACAGCCTTCTTAGGCGCAGCAGCCTTGGCAGCAACAACCTTCTTAGGTGCTTCGGATTTAGTTACGGGGGTGGCTTTTTTATCAGCCGCTTTCTTTGCAGTTGCCATCGTTTTCTCCTTCATCAATTTGCACACAGCGTTTGAGCGATCGGACACCAAGAGCGATCTCAAGCCATAGCGACGTGGAGTGGTTCGACGCATGGACAAACAAACGCCCCATGCCATCACCTGTAGAAATAATTTGTGATGGCATGGGGCGCATTATGAATTCCATTGCAAGAGTTTGCGAGGCTTTATCGAGACTTAATCCCAAGAAAGTGCACCACCGGATTGGTATTCGATCACACGTGTCTCAAAGAAGTTACGTTCCTTCTTCAAATCGATCATCTCGCTCATCCATGGGAACGGATTTTCTTCGCCAGGAAAGAGCTCTTCCAGACCAATTTGTGTGGCTCGTCGATTGGCGATGTAGCGCAGGTAGCCCTTGAACATGGATGCATTCATACCCAGTACGCCGCGTGGCATGGTGTCCTCTGCGTATGCGTATTCCAGGTCCACTGCTTGGCGGAATAGGGCGTTGATTTCTTCCTTGAATTCAGGTGTCCACAGGTGGGGGTTTTCCAGCTTCAACTGGTTGATCAAATCGATGCCGAAATTGCAGTGCATGGACTCGTCACGCAGGATGTACTGGTACTGCTCAGCAGCGCCCACCATCTTGTTTTGGCGGCCCAGTGCCAAGATTTGCGTGAAGCCCACGTAGAAGAAAAGGCCCTCCATCAGGCAGGCAAAAACGATCAGTGATTTAAGCAGTGTCTGGTCGTCTTCAGGGGTGCCTGTGTGAAAGTGCGGGTCCATGATCGACTCAATAAACGGGATCAAGAACTCATCTTTGTCGCGGATGGATTTGATCTCGTTGTATGCGTTGAAGATCTCGCCTTCATCCAAGCCGATCGACTCCACGATGTACTGGTAGGCGTGTGTGTGGATGGCTTCCTCAAACGCTTGGCGCAGCATGAACTGGCGGCACTCTGGCGCGGTGATATGGCGGTAAGTCCCTAGAACAATGTTGTTGGCCGCCAACGAATCTGCGGTGGTGAAAAAGCCCAGGTTGCGTTTGACGATGCGGCGCTCATCTTCAGTCAGGCCGTTCGGGTCTTTCCACAGTGCAATATCGCGCGTCATATTCACTTCTTGCGGCATCCAGTGGTTGGCGCAAGTGGCAAGGTACTTTTCCCAGGCCCATTTGTACTTGAAGGGCACAAGCTGGTTGACGTCGGTCTTGCCGTTGATGATGCGTTTGTCTGCTGCATTCACACGCAGATGTGCGCCGCTTGGTGTAGGTGTAGCAGCGGTGTCGGTGGTGGTGATTTCGTCGTCAAAACTCAGCATGTCGGGCTCCTGGTGTTTTGCAAAAAAGAGAGCTGGCTGCGCTTTTGAAACAAAGGTTTCAAAACGAAAAGGTTTGAAAGTCTCGGTTTAATGCGCGCAGGCTGCTATGAAATAAAAGTAGATGCGTAGGGGCTTTAGACCCACTCACACCACCTGGCAAATCAAAAATTTGCGATGCAGACGTGTTGCGAAGCCGCAGTCCGTTCAAAAGGGCACTGCAAGGCTAAGCAACGACGTATGAAGGGTGGTGTTCGCGGGTCTTATTAGCAGGCCTTATTGGCAGGCTTCGCAGCCGGGGTCATCAATCGCGCAGAACTTGATGTCGGTGGCCGGGGCCCCTGTGCTGGCGCGTGCTGCCGCAGCGGCGCGGTCCAGCGCACTGCTGGTTTCAACAGCGGCAGGCGATACGGCATTGAGCGTGCGACTTTGGATGGTGGATTTCTCCGCCGCAGTGGCGCTGGTGGTGCGCAGGTAGTAGGTAGTTTTGAGGCCACGCACCCACGCCAGCTTGTAGGTCTCGTCCAGCTTCTTGCCCGATGCGCCTGCCATGTAGATGTTCAGGCTCTGGGCTTGATCGATCCATTTTTGGCGGCGTGCTGCAGCTTCCACCAGCCATTCGGGTGCGACTTCAAACGCAGTGGCATACAGCTGTTTAAGGTCTTGCGGCACACGGTCAATGGCACGCAGTGAGCCGTCAAAGTGCTTGAGGTCCATGACCATCACGCTGTCCCACAATCCCAGCTTCTTCAAATCACGCACCAGGTTCTGGTTGATGATGGTGAATTCACCCGACAGGTTGGACTTGACTGACAGGTTGCCAAACGAAGGCTCAATCGAAGCGTCAACGCCCACAATGTTCGAGATGGTGGCCGTGGGGGCAATCGCCACGCAGTTGCTGTTGCGCATGCCGTCGGCCTTGATTTTGGCGCGCAGCGCATCCCAGTCCAGCCGTGTGCTGCGATCGACTTCAACATAGCCGCCGCGCTGCTGGGCCAGCAGCTCCAGCGAATCGAGCGGCAAGATGCCTTGTGACCACAGCGAACCTGGGTAGCTGCCATAGCTGCCGCGCTCTTTGGACAGCTCGGTCGAAGCCCAGTATGCGTAGTAGCAAATGGCTTCCATGGAGGTGTCTGCAAATGCCACGGCTGCGTCACTGGCGTACGGTGTACGCATGGCATACAGCGCATCTTGAAAACCCATCAAACCCAGGCCGACAGGACGGTGGCGCAGGTTGGAGTCACGTGCTTTGTCTACAGCGTAGTAGTTGATGTCGATGACATTGTCGAGCATGCGCATGGCTGTGGTCACGGTCTTGCGCAGCTTGGTGTGGTCCAGTACGCCGTCAGTGATGTGCTGCGCCAGATTGACGGAGCCCAGGTTGCACACCGCAGTTTCGCTGTCGCTGGTATTGAGCGTGATCTCCGTGCACAGGTTGGACGAATGCACGACGCCCACGTGCTGCTGGGGCGAGCGGATGTTGCACGGGTCCTTGAAGGTGATCCAGGGGTGGCCGGTTTCAAACAGCATGGACAGCATCTTGCGCCACAGGTCTGTGGCCGGGATGGTTTTGAACAGCTGAATTTCACCGCTGACCGTTTGCGCTTCATAGGCGGTATAGGCCTTGGCGAAATCTGCACCGTACAGCTCGTGCAGGTTGGGCACGTCGGACGGAGAGAACAGTGTCCACTGGCCTTTTTCCATCACGCGTTGCATGAACAGATCGGGGATCCAGTTGGCCGTGTTCATGTCGTGGGTGCGGCGGCGATCATCGCCCGTGTTCTTGCGCAACTCCAGGAACTCTTCAATGTCCAGGTGCCAGCTTTCCAGATAGGCGCAGACAGCACCTTTGCGCTTGCCGCCCTGGTTGACCGCGACGGCAGTGTCGTTGACCACTTTCAGGAAAGGTACAACGCCTTGTGACTCACCATTGGTGCCCTTGATGCGAGCACCCAGCGCACGCACGGGGGTCCAGTCGTTGCCCAGTCCGCCGGCAAACTTGGACAGCAAGGCGTTTTCTTTGAGCGCATCGTAGATGCCACCCAAGTCATCGGGCACCGTAGTCAGGTAGCAGCTGGACAGTTGCGAGCGCAGCGTGCCGCTGTTGAACAGCGTGGGTGTTGAGGACATAAAGTCAAACGAGGACAGCAACTCGTAAAACTCAATCGCACGTGCGTTGCGGTCTGCTTCATTGATGGCCAGGCCCATGGCCACACGCATAAAGAAAGACTGGGGCAGCTCAATGCGTGTTTTGCGCACGTGCAAGAAATAGCGGTCGTACAGGGTTTGCAGGCCCAGATAGTCAAACTGCTGGTCACGCCCAGCCTGCAGGGCTGCGCCCAGGCGAGGAAGGTCAAACTTCAGCAGCTCGGGGTTGAGCAGCTCGTGATCGACGCCTTTTTGGATGAAAACAGGAAAGTTTTCGGCATAGGCCGCAGGCATGTCCAGGGGCTGCACATCGCGGCCCATAACTTCGCGCACGATGGTGTGCAGCAACAGGCGGGCCGTAACGTAGGTGTAGTCGGGGTCGCGCTCAATCAGCGTGCGGGCGGCCAGTATCGAAGCTTTGTAGACTTCGGCCAGTGGCACGCCGTCGTACAGATTGCGCAGGGTTTCTGCCACGATGGGATCGGGCTTGATGTCCGCATTGAGGTTGACGCAAGCTGCGGCAATCAGGGCTTCCAGGCTCTCCTGGCGCAATGGAATACGCTCCCCGTTGTCGGTCACATGCAGTACGGGCTGTGGTGCAGCGGCTGCGGCCGCATCTTCCAGTGCCTTTTTCTTGGCGGCCGCACGTTCTTGGTTGCGGGCTTCGCGGTACAGCACATAGGCACGGGCAACATCTTGGTGGCCACCGCGCATCAAGGCTAATTCCACGTGGTCTTGCACATCTTCAATATGGAAGGTGCCACCTTCAGGGCGTGAGCGCAGCAGCGCGCGCACGACGGCGTTGGTCAGTGCTTCGACCGTTTCGCGGATGCTGGCAGATGCTGCGCCTTGCGGGCCACGTACGGCCAGAAAGGCTTTGGTGACGGCAATGGCGATTTTTTGCGGGGAGAAGGGAACGACATCCCCGCTGCGGCGAATGATTTGGTATTGATCGAGTACCGCTGGAACACTGCTAGCACCGGGGGTGTAGGGCGCTGAAAAATCAGAGTTCGAGCTGTTCATAGCGTGTTGCATGAGGGCCTCTTGGTACGGGTGGTGGGGCGTTGCAGTGCGTGGCAAGGCCTCGAATGGTCACGTTGGGCAGGATTTATTCTCTACCAATGGTGTTTTTGATAATTAAAAACACTAGGGGTAGTGTATTGGCCTGTGGTCAAGAAATCCGTTGTGTGGGCACCCGGCACTAGGCAATGTTCCTTGTTGACACGCGGCGAAGCCTTGAGGATGTTGCCTTGAGATATGGAAAACAATACCTGGCGCGGCTTGCGAGGCCAAAGGTGGCCTGAACGCCTTTGTTGGCAAGAGATAGAAAGCGTGGAAAAATTAAAAAATCCCTGCCGTGGTGATGGGATATAGGCGCTATATATGTGGATGTGAATCCATATCAAAGCACTAGATATAGTGTTTCTATGGTTTTTTGAAGAAGGCGCTGAATGGCCGAAAAAGCGATGCGTACGAGCTACGGCGGCGCTGTCTGCGTATTGCTTTGGCTTGCTTTCAGGCACCGGCGCTAATGCTAGTGCTAGTGCTTCTTGCTAGGGAAACTGCAGTGGCAATGCCTGCAAGTTTGTTTGCAGCAGGAGCCAGTCAAAACCTGGCCCCGGGTCTTGTTTGCGGCCTGGAGCAATGTGTTCATGCCCCGCAATCTGGGTGATGGGATAGTGGGCAGTCAAGGCTTGACACAGCTGGCTGAGGGCTTGGTATTGGGCCGCTTCAAACGTCAAGCCTTCCAGCCCCTCCAGTTCAATGCCAATAGAGAAATCATTGCAGTTGTCACGCCCGCACCAGTGCGATGCCCCTGCATGCCAGGCACGGTCATCGGCGCTGACAAATTGCCAGACGACGCCCTCACGGGTGATAAAAAAGTGTGAAGACACCTCCAAATCCCGAATGGTTTGGAAGTAAGGGTGTGCATCCCAGTTGAGCTGGTTGCTAAAAAGCTGCTGCACGCAGCCCGTGCCATATTGACCAGGTGGCAGGCTGATGGAGTGAATCACGATCAGGTCGATGCAGGCGCCCGCCGGACGTAAGCCAAAGTTGGGCGAAGGCTGGTGTTGAGCGCTAGAAAGCCAGCCTTTATGCCAAGACGGTTGTGTGGCAGTTTTCTCTGTGGAATCAGTGGTGCACGTCATACAACGCATTGTCGCTGGATGGCTCGATCTCTTCTGGTGAGATAGGAATGCTCAAACGTGCAATGCGGTAGCGAATTTGGCGCAAGCTGATACCCAGTCGCGCTGCAGCTGCAGTGCGGTTGTAGCCGCAGGCTTGCAGGGCACGCGTCAAAATGGCGCGCTCTTGCTGGTCCAGCCATGCCTGCAAATCATCTGGCAGCCCGTCTTGAGGTAAGTGGCTGCTGCTGTCGGCCGCATTTTCAGTCGTTGCTGGTGCCGTTGACACATTCGCCTCTTCTCCCAATGCAATTGCGCGGTGCAGAAGGTTTTCCAGCTCCCGCACATTGCCGTGCAGTGGCTGGTGCTGCAATTGCGCCAGCACGCTGGCAGAAAGTGAGGAGGCTTCGTGTATGTGTTCGCCCGTAATGCGCCGCAGCAAGGCCGTACATAGAGCGGGCAAGTCTTCGCGCCGTTCACGCAGAGGTTGAATCGCAATGTCGATGACGTTCAGGCGGTAATACAAATCTTGGCGAAAGCTGCCCGATTGAACATCTGCAGCTAGATTGCGGTGCGTTGCACTGACGATACGAACATCGACAGGCTCCTCCAGCGTAGCTCCCAGTGGGCGTACACAGCGCTCTTGAATGGCACGCAGTAATTTGGCCTGCATGGACAGCGGCAATTCGCCAATTTCATCCAGAAACAAAGTGCCCCCACGGGCTGCGCTAAAAAAACCTTCCCTGTCTGCCGTAGCTCCCGTGAATGCACCTTTGAGGGCACCAAAGAATTCAGCTTCCAGCAAGTGTTCGGGGATGGCTCCGCAGTTCACGGCCACCCAAGGTGCGTGTGCACGGTGGCTGCAGGCGTGTAAAGCCCGTGCCACAAGCTCTTTGCCGGTACCAGATTCGCCTGTAATCAGTACCGGAGCCATGCTTGGGGCCACCTTCTGGATGCGTTGCTTGACTTGCTGCATGGCCACCGAGGTGCCCACTAAACGATCCAGCGCCGCTGAAGCATTCAATATGGCTCCCGTGCTGTTGGCCACGGTGGTGCTTGGCGTAAAAATTCCGGGTGCAGACGTGGCAGATTCACCCTGCACAGCAGACGCTACAACGGTGCGAAATTGCTTGAGATCAACAGGTTTGGTGAGATAGTCAAATGCCCCATAGCGCAGCGCCTCCACTGCGTTTTCAGCAGAGCCGTAAGCAGTCATGACAATCGCGCGCTCTTTGCGGCGTTGCTCGCGCAGTTCACGCAGCAATTCCATGCCCAGGCCATCAGGCAGGCGCATATCAGTAATCAAGACTTCAAAGCGGCATAGCTGCAGCTGGGCGCGTGCTTCTGCCAGTGAGCCAGCTGTTTGTACGCGGTAGCCTTCGCGCAAAAGCGTCAGCTCATAGAGAGTGCGCAAGTCCGGTTCATCATCGACAACAAGAATAGTGGCAGTAGAAGTTCCCATGGTCTTGATCACACCACAATTGGGTCAAACAAGGAAACGTTGGCCGTGCGCAGGAGTCGACCTCTGAAGTAGACGGTAAATGCGTTACCCGTTTGCAGCCCACGCGCGGTCAGGCGCTCGCAGTGGCTGTAGCTGATGCTGCCGCCATGGCGCTGACAGAGCTCTCTGCAAATGTAGAGTCCCAAACCCGAAGAGCGACTTTGCGAAGAGAAGAACGGTTCAAACAAGTGCTTTTGCACAGACGCTTCTACGGGCGGGCCTTCGCTCCAGACCTGAAACCAAAATTGCTCGTCGCTGCCAGAGCCTGTGAGCAGTTGCAGCGCATCGTTGTGCTTGCCTTCACAGTAGCGGGCGGCGTTGTCCAGCAGGTTGACCACTACACGGCGCAGGTGCTCGCTGTCAAAAGCCACATGTACTTGCGCGCAATTGGGTGTGAAAAGACCGGGCCGCTGCGTGGCATGCTGTTGCTGCCACTCTTGCCAGATTTGGCGCAGCTCCGCATCTAGCAACAAGGTGCGTGAATCGGTGTGCTGGATTTGCTGCTGCACGCGGGCAATGTCCAGTACGTCTTCGGCGATGCGCACCAGGCGCTGGGCGTTTTGTTCCACCATGTGACTCAGGCGCTGCTGAGTGGGCTGTGTCAGTTCTTCAGCCAGTAAGGCGTTGGCTTGCACAATTGCGGCCAGTGGATTGCGAATTTCATGGGCCACAGCGGCAGACATGCGCCCCATGGCTGCCATCTTTTCAGTGCGCATTCGCGCTTCAGCTTCGCGCAAATCATGCAAGAACATGACGCAAAGCCACGGCTGCGGAGCCAGAAGGCTGTCAGGGTGGGAGTCGTGCCGGAGTTCAGGCAGGGCAACATCAGCGGCGATGCTGGTGGTGAGCCAGGTGCGGACATACAGCCCCGTGGTGTTTTGCCCGGTAGCCATGAGGTGCATGTGCTGGCTCAGTGCTTGATTGGTGGCGTAGGTCTGGTCCACCATGTCGCGCAAAGGAAGCCATTCCGTATGGCATAGGTCATGCAAAGCCAAAGGGGCTGGCAAGCCAAGTAACTCGCAAGCCGCTGGATTGGCCATGCGCACTTGGTAGGCACTATCAACGACCAAGACGCCTTCAGTCAGGTTCGCAATGATCAAGCTGTTGACCTGGGCATGGGTTTGTGCAGCGTGCCGGCTGGTGCGTGCCTGACGTTCTTGATAGGCCAGACGCTGTGCCAATTGACGGGTCAGGTAGGTGACGGCAAAAAAACCTGCGCAGATGAGCGCAGTTTGCATGTAGTCCTCGCTTTGCAGGCGCCCCAGAACCCACGCATGAAAAATATCGGTGCCCAGCAAAATCAGGCTAATGCTGGCGGTTGTCGCCAGTGCCATGCGCATGGTGCCGAGCACGGAGACCGTCAAAATCGGCAACGCCAGCAAAGGGGTGTAGTGCATCTTGCCGGATTGCACCTCTTGCAAAATACAAATGGCCACGATGTCTGCGGCCAGCAAAAGCAGCCATGGCCAGCGCCAGTCGCTAGCGGGTGGTTTTTGGTTCAGCAGCCCCCAGGCCAGCAGTGCAAGCACGAAGTAGCAGGCAGTCAGAACCCATGGCCAATACACCTCGGGGTGCTGTACGGCTGGCGATGTCCAGGTCTGCGTAACCTGTAGAGCAATCAATAACGTAGCCACCAGTACCCGGGCTGACAGAAAAGCCTGCCAAAGCCGGCGCGCACTTTGAAGAGGGAGCGTGGTCACGATGAGCAGCGGGCTGGCGCAATCAAACGATTAGCGTGGTCCGAGGTGGCGATGCTCGGTACTGCAGTAATGCGTGCGATCAGGGCTGGTGATCGCATCACTGGAGGGCAAGTGCAGCCCACAGTGTGCGCAGGTGACCATGTCTTCTGGCTGGCGCAGGCGGGGCTTAGGTTGTGGTGGAGCCGCCGCTTTACGACGGTTGTTGCGCCAAATGCCTATGGCAATAATTACAACCAAGGCGACCAGTAGATATTTCATGACAGACGCCCCAGCATGACGACTTCCAATACAAAGCGTGAGCCGGCATAAGCCAGCAGCAAGAGCGCAGCCCCTGCATAAATCAAATGCACGGCATGGCGTCCGCGCAGACCGAAACGAGAGCGCCCGATCAGCAGCAGGGCAAATGCGACCCATGCCAGGATAGAGAACACCGTTTTATGGTCCCAGACCCAGGCGCGGCCATACAGTGACTCACCGAACAGCAAGCCAGCCAGGAGTGTGGCGCTGAGCAGCACAAAACCTGCGGTGACAAAACGGAAGGTCAAACGCTCCAGCATCAGTAAAGGCATGCCGCCTTCGTCGTTGGAGGCCGTGCGCATGCGGTGCTCAGCGCGTGACATCAAGCCCGCATGAACGACTGCTGCGGCGCACAGGCCATACGAGGCAATGCCCAGCGCCAGGTGCAAAGGCAGCCATGCCGATGTTTGCAGCGCCATGGGCTTGCCGGGGAAGAGCTGTGCCAGCAGTACGGTCAGCGCGCCCAGCACAGACAGAACGCCAACGGCACGCATCTTGGGATAAAGCTGCTGTTCAATGGCATATACCGTCAGCATCAGCCAGGCCGTCATGGACAGTGCGGGTGCAAACCCAAAGCGGGCGGGGGTGGTCATTAAACCTGCCGCTACGGTCAGCAGGTGAAGAACCCAGGCACACCGCATAGCCAAGCGGGTATGGCTTTCGGCCATGCGCCGCATACCAAAAACAGGGATGAGATAGGACGCAATGGCAGCCAAGGCCAGTGCCATGACCCAAGTGGGCGTGCCAATGAAAATGTGGGTGGAAGACTCCATGCCTGTAATCATAGCTGCCCGCCTTGTGGGCCGGGGCGGCTATTGCTTGCCATCCTTGCGCCGCGTCAGTGCTTGGGTGCTCTGTCCTTGGACAGGGCAAGTGACGTAGCCAACGGTTAGAATTGACGGCTTGTTTGTACAGGGCTGCCCGCGGCGGGCAGCACGGGCTACACAGCGTAAGCTGCGCTCCCTGCCCAAAGCGCCGGGCCGTCAGGCCAAGCCGCACGCGGCGCAGCTTCTCTCTCTTCGGACACATCTGCTTATGGCATCCGCACTCACCGACAAACTCTCGCGACTCGTCAAGGAAATGCGTGGCCAGGCCCGCATTACTGAATCCAACGTACAGGACATGCTGCGCGAAGTGCGCATGGCCCTGCTGGAAGCTGACGTGGCCTTGCCCGTGGTGCGTGACTTCATTGCCCGCGTCAAGGAAAAAGCGCTGGGCCAGGAAGTCATCAGCTCGCTGCAGCCAGGCCAGGTACTGGTTTCCATTGTCAACAAAGAGCTTTCGGCCACCATGGGCGAGGGCGTGGCTGACATCAACCTCAACGCCCAGCCACCCGCTGTCATCTTGATGGCCGGTTTGCAGGGGGCCGGTAAAACGACCACCACCGCCAAGCTGGCCAAGCACCTGATTGAAAAACGCAAGAAGAAGGTGCTGACCGTCTCGGGTGACGTATACCGCCCTGCGGCGATTGAACAGCTCAAAACCGTGACGGCTCAGGCCGGTGCGGAGTGGTTCCCCTCCACACCAGACCAAAAGCCCCACGATATTGCCGTGGCTGCATTGGACTACGCCAAGAAACACTACTTTGACGTGCTGCTGGTGGATACGGCCGGTCGCCTGGCCATCGACGAATTGTTGATGGCTGAGATCAAGGACTTGCACGCCACGCTCAATCCGGTTGAAACCCTGTTTGTGGTTGATGCCATGCAGGGTCAGGATGCGATCAACACAGCCAAGGCCTTCAAGGAAACGCTGCCGCTGACCGGTATCGTGCTGACCAAGCTGGACGGTGACTCGCGCGGTGGTGCGGCGCTGTCTGTGCGCCAGATCACGGGCGCACCTATCAAGTTTGCCGGTGTCTCTGAAAAGCTCGATGGCCTGGAAGTGTTTGATGCCGACCGCCACGCACAGCGTGTGCTGGGTATGGGCGACATCGTGGCGCTGGTGGAGCAAGTCACTAAGGGCGTGGACATGCAAGCCGCGCAGAAAATGGCCGAGAAGCTGAAAAGCGGCGACGGCTTTGATCTGCATGATTTCTTGGCGCAACTGCAGCAAATGAAGCAAATGGGGGGCTTGTCCAACTTGCTGGACAAACTGCCCTCTGAGATGACTGCCAAGGCAGGTGCTGTAGATATGGACAAGGCCGAGCGCGAAATCAAGCGCAAGGAAGGCATCATCTGCTCCATGACTTACAAGGAGCGCAAGCGCCCTGAAATCATCAAGGCCACCCGTAAAAAACGCATTGCCGATGGCGCAGGCGTACAGGTGCAAGACGTGAACCGCCTGCTCAAAGAATTTGAGCAGATGCAGACCATGATGAAAAAGATGAAGGGCGGCGGCCTGATGAAAATGATGAAAAAGATGGGCGGCATGAAGGGAATGAAAGGCATGATGGGTGGCGGTGGCATGCCCAAACTGCCTTTCTGATTGCAGCCTTCTTTGCATTTCGGGCTCAAGCCGCATCGCTGTCAAAGCCGTGCGGCTTTTTGCTGGATAGAAGCTAGAAAACAGGAGCTACTTGCGTAGGCTTTATGCGTACTTCGGATAGATAACTATTGGAGTTCCTTGTTACATATGCGCTGCAAGCTCTGATTTTTGCTTTTTCCCGTAAGTTGCCCATAATGCACAGCATGCAAGCACCGTCTCATCTTTCTGCGCCGCACCCTGCAACCCGACGCATGTGGTTGTTGGCAGGCGCAGCCGCAGTGCTGGCGGGCTGCTCCAGCACTCCCCGTACCCCAAGTGCATCTCGCACTGCACCTGTAGCGCGCAGCGGTGGATCCAGCGCACGCGCGGTAGACCCTTTGCAGCTGCAATCCGATCTGCGCGAGGCCCTGCTGGCGCGCACCATGCTGGTGGTCAACACGCCCTATACCTACGGCGGAAACTCGCCTGAAGGTGGCTTTGACTGCAGCGGTTTGATTCAGTGGGCCGTGCAGGGCATTCACACCGGCAAGCTGCCGCGCACCACATCACAATGGGCGCAATCCAGCACACCCGTGCAAGGCAGGGGGCTGCAGCGTGGTGACTTTGTGTTTTTCAACACCATGGGCAGTAACTATTCCCACATGGGTATTTTTGTGGGCAGTGGGCAATTTGTGCATGCGCCTTCCAGCGGTGGCACGGTGCAGCGCGTGCGCATGGACAATCCCTATTTCGCCAAACGGTTCACTGAGGCGCGCAGCATCTTTGCATAGCAATTGCTAGGGTATTTACCTGACAGACAGCAGCTGCGAGAGGGGTCAGCATGGTGTATTTGGAGGATGTAGCCATGCCCACGACACAACCCATTCGTTTTTACGCATTGAGTGCAGTGGCTGCAGTGGCTGCGCTGGCCGTGCTGGCTGGTTGTGGTGACCAGTCAGGTCCACAAATGCGCGCAGACACTTTTCCAATGGCAAGCATTGATCGTTTTGATCAACCGCCACCGAGCAAACCACTGTTTGGTTCTACAAACTATTTGCGCAGCCATGATGTGCTGCCTGTTGCCAAGGCCGATATCCGTGAGCCTTTACCCCCTGCTGTGCCGTTGTCAGCGCAGATAGAGAGCATTGAAGTTATTCAGCCACAATCCACAGACTCAGAGGCCTTCAAAGGCCAGGGTGGCGTGACACCTGCTGCAGGCATGGCTGCGGTGATTACTGGTGCCCAGGGAGATGGTGAAAAGCACAAGCTGGACGGCGGCACCGTCAAATAAAAGCGTTTTGTGGAGCACGCATGCTGTGCATGCATAAAGAAAAACCCCGCAGCACTTGCGTACTGCGGGGTTTTATATTTTGGTGGTCGTAGGTGGACTTGAACCACCGACATCAGCATTATGAATGCTGCGCTCTAACCAACTGAGCTACACGACCGAACTCTGGTGGTCGTAGGTGGACTTGAACCACCGACATCAGCATTATGAATGCTGCGCTCTAACCAACTGAGCTACACGACCAAGAGAACGAAATTATATATCAATATTTAGCGGTGAATAAAATTCGCGGGGCGCTTGTTGACAAATGCATCCATGCCTTCTTTTTGGTCCTGGGTAGCAAACAGCGCGTGGAAAAGGCGGCGTTCAAACATCACGCCATCGTTCAGGCTGCCTTCAAAAGCACGGTTGACCGATTCTTTGGCGGCCATGACAGCAATTTGCGAGAAGCCGCTGATGATGATGGCTGCGCCCAGTGCTTCTTCCATCATCTTGTCATAGGGCACGATGCGGCTGACCAAACCAGCTCGCTCGGCTTCGGTGGCGTCCATCATGCGGGCGGTCAGTGCCATATCCATGGCCTTGGCTTTGCCCACTGCACGGGGCAGGCGTTGTGTGCCACCAGCGCCGGGGATCACGCCCAGCTTGATTTCGGGTTGGCCAAACTTGGCGTTGTCAGCGGCAATGATGAAGTCGCACATCATGGCCAGCTCACAGCCACCACCCAATGCAAAGCCACTGACTGCTGCTATGACGGGTTTGCGAATGCTGCGAATGCTTTCCCAGTTGCGGGTGATGTAGTCACCCTTGTAGGCGTCGGCAAAGCTGTACTTGGCCATGGCTCCAATGTCTGCACCGGCAGCGAATGCGCGCTCGCTGCCTGTAATGATCATGCAGCCAATGCTTTCGTCGGCATCGAATGCTTTGAGCGCTTCGCCCAGCTCATCCATGAGCTGGTCATTCAGGGCGTTGAGTTGTTTGGGGCGGTTGAGGGTAATGACGCCCACTTTGTCCGCTTCCACGCGGACCTCGATCATTTCGTATGCCAAGGCTTATCTCCTAATAGTCATGTGTGGAAAACCCAGCACATGACTATACCCAAGCCGCAGAAGATGACTTACTGAGCCAGCCACCGGTCAGTCGCAGAGGCGTCGGTGATGCTGAGCTTGTAGTTGGAGACAGGCGCATCAGTGGCTGTTGCGGGCAAGCTCAGTGGCAAGCGAAGCAATTGACGGTCGCGGGCTACCAAGGCCGTGATGTGCGAGGTGCCACGGGCCGTGTACATATCCAGCTCTTCGAGTTTGGTGAGGCGCCATGCTGGTTGTGTGTCAGCTTCAGGCAGTTCAATGCCATACCACTCATCGCCTGCCATCATGCCGGCTTGTTCGGCCAAACCGCCACGCAGCACTTGCTTGATGATGACGCTGTGTGTCTCTTGCACGCGCAGTCCCAGTGCTTGGGCTGGAGCCGGTTTGTCGACGTCTGCGCGCACGCCGTGGGTGCTCAGCAGGGCTAGCAGCGGCAACTCCTGCGTGCCGTGTACCCATGCCCGAAGTTCCTCCTGCCAGCTGCGGCCTGTCTGCTCTTGCAGTACTGCCAGTACATCGGCTTCCGTCATGGCTCCACCTTGGCAGCGTTGCCACAATGCGCGCATGGTGTCATCCAGCGTGGTGGCTCCTTCTTGGCGCAGTTTCAAGTCCAGGCACATGGCCACCAAGGCACCTTTGGTGTAGTAGCTGACTGTGACGTTGGGTGTGTTTTCGTCTTGACGGTAGTACTTCACCCAGGCATCAAAACTCGACTCGGCAACGCTTTGTACTTGGCGACCCGGCGTTTGCTGCACCTGATTCAGTGTCTTGGTGATGAGTTTGAGGTAGGCAGTGCTATCAATCAAACCAGCGCGTCGCAGCAGTAAATCGTCGTAATAGCTGGTGAAGCCTTCAAAGAACCACAACAACTGCGTGTAGTTCTCCTGGTCGTAGTTGTAGGGAACCAGCTCTGCAGGGCGCAGACGTTTGACATTCCAGGTGTGAAAGTATTCGTGACTGATCAGGCCCAGCAATTGAATGTAGCCATCACTTGCCTTCTCCATGCCCATGCGCGGTAGATCAGGGCGGCTGCAAATCAGCGCTGTGGAGTTGCAATGCTCCAGTCCGCCGTAGCCGTCGTGCGTTACGTTGAGCATGAATACATAGCGACTGTGCGGTGCTACGCCCCAAAAGTTGATTTCAGCTTCACAAATTTTCTGGGTGTCCTGCAGCAAACGCAGGCCGTCAAACGATGCAGGGGCTCCGGCCACCACGAAGCGGTGCGGTACGCCGCAGGCTGTAAAAGTGCCACTCCAAAAATCACCCATTTCTACAGGGCAATCAACCAGCTCGTCGTAGTTGTCTGCTGCGTAGGTGCCAAAACTTTGCTCATCCACGGCGATGGCCGTCAACCCAGTTGCCAGCTGCCAGTGCGGCACTTGTGCGCAAGGCTGAATTTGAAGGCGATGGGTGTGTGCTTCTTGGCCGTGCACGCGCAGCAGCAGGCTGGTGCCGTTGAAAAAACCCCTGCGCTGGTCTAGCCAGGCGGTGCGCACAGAGGTGTCGTAGGCGCTGACTTCGTAAGTTAGCTCCAAGGGGAGCTCGGTTTGGCAAGCTACCTGCCATTGGTGCTTGCTGAGCTGTTCGACAGCCATTGTTTTTTCGCCTTGGCTGGCTTGCAGGCACTGCAGATTTTTGGCGAATTCACGTACCAGATAACTGCCGGGAATCCACACGGGCAGAGAAACAAGTTGCTGTGCGCTCGGCTGTGCAATCGTCAGTGTGATGCGATACAAGTGTGCATGCAGGTCATGCAACTGAACACGGTAATGAATGGGAGTGGTTGTGTGAGGCATGGTGCTGCTGAATAAGTTCAAGCCCACGGCATGCCTGGCGGCTGTGCCGCAGATAAGGCAGGCAGCGTTTGGCTGCCTGCAGGATGTTGTGATTACTTTTTATGCGCGGCAGCCAGGTATTTTTCAACCTCGCTGGCAGGAATGGCGCCGGGCACCCGGGTATTGTCTGCAAAAATCAAAGTCGGTGTTCCCGTGATTTTGTGTTTGCGGCCCAGGGCCAGATTACGCTGAATGGCATCAATGTCACAGCTGGCTGCAGCAGGTGTTTTGTCCTTCAGCATGAGTTCATGCCAAGCTTTTTTGCTGTCCTTGGCGCACCAGATGTTGCGCGACTTTTCAGCAGAGTCACGGCTCAAAATCGGATAGAGGAACAGGTAAACCGTCACGTTGTCTACGTTTTGCAGGTCACGTTCAAAACGTTTGCAGTAGCCGCAGTTGGGGTCTTCAAAGACTGCCAGCTTGCGTTCGCCCTTGCCGTGAACGATCTTGATGGCATCACCCAGGGGCAGATTCTTGAAGTCCACTGCCGTGAGCAGGTTGATGCGGTCTTCAGTCAGGTTACGCTGGGCTTTTGTGTCAATCAATTCACCCTGAATCAGGTAGTCGCCGGTTTCGTTTGCATAAAAGACATCCGTGCCTACGCGCACTTCATACAGCCCCTTCATTGGGGTAGGTTTGACTTCATCGACCTGCTGTAGCTGGGGAATGCGCTCTGCCAAGGTTTTGGCAATTTGGTCTTGTGGCTGTGCAGCGATTGCGCTACCCCAAGCTGCTGTGGCCAACAATGCGGCGGCTAACAATTTCATGGCAAAGATTCCCGTGAATAAAAAACGATTAAGGATTGGTTGGTAAAGGACCCGAAAGGTTCCCTTGGCACCAAGCGCAATTAGCGGTCTAGGCCCATTGCTTGGCGCGCTGTCCAGTCTTTCAGCAAGCCGCTGCGCTCAAAACTGCGCAAACCCCAGTTTCTGAGGGTTTGCAAGGGCGCCTCAGTACGGGTAAACAGTTGCTGCAAGCCATCCATGGCCATGCCGACAGGCGCCAGACCCGCTTTGCGCTCTCGCTCATAGCGGCGCAGGAGCTTTAAATCCCCGGTACTACGCCAAGCATCGCGTGTTTGGAGGATGCGTGCCAATGCCTGTACGTCGGCCAAACCAATATTGAGGCCTTGGCCTGCCAGTGGGTGCACATTGTGTGCCGCATCTCCGGCCAGTACCCAGCTAGTGGGGGTGCGTGCTTCAGAGGTGCCAGGAAAGGGGCCACACCAGCGTTTGGCCGCGGCTTGCTGCAAAGGCCAGGACATGCGTGGCCCACACAGTTGCAACTGGCCCAAGCTGCTTTGGCTGATTTCCATCAATGCTTGCGTGAACGATGCTTCGTCTTGCTCCAGCCAGTGGGGTGCGGCAGATTGATCGACCGACCACACGACGGCGACACTATGTCCGTCGGCGCCATCCATGGGCAAAAAAGCCAAAATTCCTTGCGGTGAGAACCATTGGCGTGCGACTTGTCCATGCGGCAGTTCGCAGCGCAGGCGGGTGGCAATGGCGTGTTGCCCATAGGGGGTGACATCAAAGTCCACACCGAATTCTGTGCGTGTGGTGCTGGCGCGACCTTCGCAGATGGCGGTCAATGGTGCATCTACAGGGGCGCCTACTATTTCTATCTGAGGCTGATAGCGCACCGCCTCGGCCAGTCGCTGTTCAAGCGCAGGAACATCGACAATCCAGGCCAAGGCTTCCACGCCTTGGGCGCCTGCATCGAAATGCACACTGCCATCCACATCACCATGCACTTCCATGTGTTTGACCGTGGTGGCGTGCAGGGTATCTGGCCATGTTCGCAACGATTCCAGCAACTGCTTGGAATTGGTGTTCAGTGCGTAGGCCCTGACGTCGGCCTGTGTGGGGGCTGAGCGAGGCGCATCAACAAGGGCCACGCGCAGTCGCTCTCGAGCCAGCAAAAGAGCCAAGGTGCGGCCGACAATGCCGGCTCCGCGGATACATACATCAAAGGTTTGCGCCATGCGCCACATTGTAGGAGGGCTGGAGCAAGCGTTTCGGCAGGACGGTTTCCCGAAATCAATAGTGCTGCATATTTGCACGTGTCCGTGGGGCCGTATCACAATATGTACATGACAGTTTCCAATTTTGACCAAGCAGACGTCACCGGCACGGTGGGTGCATTGTGGGTATTTCCTATCAAGTCCTGCGCGGGCATCTCTGTACAGCAAGCCAAACTGCTGCCCACAGGTTTGGAGTGGGATCGTGCATGGATGGTGGTGGATGAGCAGGGCGTGTTTATTACACAGCGCGAGGTGGCGCACATGGCTTGGGTGCAGCCGCGTCTGGATGTGGACGGTGGGCAGTTGCTGCTGAGTTTTCCCGGGCAAGAGGATTTGAGTGTTCCTTTGGCATTGCCATGGATGAGTGAGGCTCCTCAGCTGCACGTGCAGGTGTGGAGCAGCCATGTGCAGGCTTGGGATATGGGGCCAGAAGCGGCGAGTTGGTTCAGCCAAGCCTTAGGGCGTGCTTGCCGTTTGGTTCGTTTTGATCCAGCGCAGCAGCGTCTGTCCAGCAGCAAGTGGACGGGGGGCATTCAAGCGCCCAACCAGTTTGCTGACGGCTATCCCTTACTGGTAACGACGAGTTCGGCTTTTGTTGCCTTGAATGACCGCCTGAATGCACAGGGGCATGCTGTGGTTGATGGTGTGCGCTTTCGCGCCAATATCGTGCTGGATGGGCTGGCCGAGCATGAAGAAGACTACATAGACACACTGTGGGTGCAAGCTGCTGAGCCCGTGGCCATTCGTATGGGCAAGCCTTGCTCTCGCTGCCCAATCCCGAATATTGACCCTCGCACTGCGCAATCCAGCCCTGAGGTAGGAGACACCATTCATCAGTACAGGCAGGATGCAAGGCTCAATGGTGCTATCACTTTTGGTGTGAATGCCGTGGTTGCACAGGGTGCAGGTCAACTGCTGAAGGTAGGGGATGCTGTTGGCGGACTGCTGAAATTTGACTGAAGCCAGCCACTCTTCGTTAAGATGCGACTCAATTTTGGAGGAGTTCACCCATGAAATTCGCGATGTTGGCAGCAACCGCTGCGCTGGTTCTTGCAGGTTGTGCGACACAGACGGACCCCATGGCAAAAGATGCAGCACCTTATGTTGCCAAGCCTGATTACGAGCATGCTTTGGTGTGCGACACCCGCTATGACGATCTGCAAAAATGCGAAGCAACTTTGAAGATGCTTTGCGGTGACCGTGGTTTTCTGGACCTGCGTATTCGCCCTTTGCGTGAGCCTGGCAGCAGTGTTGACAGTTCCACACACCGCCTGCTGCAGTTGCAGTGCAAACCGCGTACAGCCAAGTAAGGTTCGGGTTTTGATACCAGCAGCCTGCCCTTTTGGGGCAGGCTGTTTTACTTTGTATCGCCGTCACACCGATGCAGGGCAATCTGCCCCTTGCCGTCAGAGATTCGCCGCTCATTACAATCGGCATAAATTTTCGTGAAAAAACTGGAAAAAACTCTGCAAAAACAGAGCGTCCACGTCACGTCTACCCCAGAACACCGAATACGCCTCAATGCGGATCGGGCACTTGCGCCACGGCTGTGTGGTGCTCGATAGTGCATTGATATTTAAGGAAAATCCATGAGCCTCAAATGCGGCATCGTGGGCCTGCCCAACGTCGGCAAGTCCACACTTTTTAACGCCCTGACCAAAGCCGGTATTGCTGCTGAAAACTATCCCTTCTGCACGATTGAACCCAATACCGGTGTGGTTGAAGTACCTGATCCTCGCTTGGATCAACTGTCCGAAATTGTGAAACCCGAGCGCGTGGTCCCTGCAATTGTCGAATTTGTGGACATTGCTGGCTTGGTGGCTGGTGCCTCCAAGGGCGAAGGTCTGGGCAATCAGTTTCTGGCTCACATCCGTGAAACCGATGCCATCGTCAACGTTGTGCGTTGCTTTGAAGACCCCAATGTGATCCATGTGGCCAATAAAGTGGATCCGATCGCTGACATTGAAGTCATTCAGACCGAGCTGTGCCTGGCTGATATGGCCACGGTGGAAAAAGCAATCCATCGCCACACCAAGGCTGCCCGCTCAGGCAACGACAAGGAAGCCGCCAAATTGGTTTCGCTGTTGACGCCAATCCTGGAAGCTCTCAATGAAGGCAAGCCCGCGCGTTCCGTACCCATCTCCAAGGAAGATGCCCCCCTGCTCAAGCCTTTCTGCTTGATCACGGCCAAGCCGGCCATGTTTGTGGGTAACGTTTCCGAAGATGGGTTCGAGAACAATCCCTTGCTGGACAAGCTCAAGGCCTATGCCGACGCGCAGGGTGCACCCGTGGTCGCCATTTGCGCCAAGATCGAGGCAGAAATGTCTGAGATGGAAGACGAAGACCGCGACATGTTCTTGCAAGAGCTGGGTCTGGAAGAGCCTGGTCTGAATCGACTGATCCGTGCCGGCTTCAAGCTGCTGGGCCTGCAAACTTACTTCACCGCAGGCGTCAAGGAAGTGCGCGCCTGGACCGTGCGTGTGGGTGCCACTGCACCCCAGGCTGCGGGTGTGATTCATGGTGACTTTGAGCGCGGTTTTATCCGTGCGCAGACCATTGCGTTTGACGATTTCATCGCCTTCAAGGGTGAACAAGGTGCCAAGGACGCAGGCAAGATGCGCGCTGAAGGCAAGGAATACATCGTCAAGGACGGCGATGTTCTGAACTTCCTGTTCAACGTCTAACGTTGATCTGTTGCCTCACGGGTTCTGTGAGGCTTCTTAAAACCCAGTAAGTTAATGATTTACTGGGTTTTTTAGTTTTTTTGCTGTGTTTTCTTGAAGTGGTTACGTTGGTGGGAGTGGTTGCTGTATTCCTGCATTTAAAAGTGAATACGGAGACTGGAAGGGCAGCGCCATGTTGAATGGTTCGCAGTGCCGTACGCCCAAGTCTGGGCTTTGCTCGCTCGGGTGCATGTTGTCTCCTCAATGTGTGCAGGAGGAAAGCGATAGAAGCATTGAGGCTATTGCAGTAGCGCATGCGACGAGTACGCTGACGCCAGTTGCAGCCATGGGCATCGCGGGCACCGCGATCGAATCCGCGCCGCAGAGCATGTACTGCTGCCGAAACGCGCCGTAGGCCAAGACTACACCTGCCGCAGTAAGCAGTATCAATCCCATAGCGGTCATTAGCATTTCCTGGTGAATCCAGGCTGATCGCAACGCAAGCAGCGCATTGGCAAAGATTGCCAGGCACGTCCGGCTCCAAGACAGCGCGGTGCGCTGCGCTTGGAGCCCCGTGTCCTGGCTTGGCGAGGGGGTGCTTGAGGTATGTCTGGCGCACCTCATTGTTATTGAGAGCAGAGGATGTATACGACTGCTGCACCGATACAGCAAATGGATGCGGCAAGAATCGGGATGGCTAGGGTGCTGGGTAGCCTGCGAGAGTGACGCATTGCTATCTCATTGGCGCGCCAGCGCACGTAAGCCAAGGTGCAAAGCAGTGCCGCCAGTAGGCTCAGAGCGATGGACAGGGCGACGATGAACGTGCGCGGACCGAGCTGGGTGGAGGTCTGCTCAAGCAAGAGTCCACCAGCAAGCAACCCGAGGGCAGTGCGTATCCATGCGAGAAAAGTGCGTTCGTTGGCCAGTGAGAACCGGTAATCCAGCTCTGTGCCTTGCCTGCGCCATTGCGGTTCACGCATTGCGAGCTCCTGTTTGTGTCATCAGGACCTGAGGTCGTGACCTGCAGCACTGAAAGTGCGTCTGGCAATATTGAGCTGATGGATCTGGCTGGTGCCTTCATAGAGCCTGAATAACCGGACGTCGCGGTACAGGCGCTCGATGCTGTTATCCGCGATGTAGCCATAGCCACCCAGGGCCTGCACGCAGCGGTCGGCAACACGACCGCACATCTCGGAGGCAAAATATTTGCAGATGGATGCTTCCATGGTTACATCCTCACCCGCATCCCGCTTGCGCGCCGTCTCCAGCACGAGTGCGCGAGCAGCATGAATCTCTGTCTGGCAGTCCGCAATCAGTGCCTGAACCAATTGAAAGCTGCCTACAGGCTGCCCGAATTGCTTTCTAGTAGCCGTATGGGCGATCGCATCATTGAGCATGCGGATAGCGGGGCCAATGCACAGTGCGGCAAGGTGCAGGCGCTGTTTGTTCAGCACCTTCATGGCAGTTTTGAAGCCCTGGCCTTCCTTGCCGATCAGATTGGCCGCCGGTACCCGGCAATTGTCGAAGTGGACCTCGGAAACTGGTGACCCTGCCTGCCCCATCTTGGCATACGGTTTGCCGGTGCTCAGTCCAGGCATTCCACGCTCGACCAGAAACGCGGACACACCACCAGCTCCTCGGTTGTCAGTGGCGGTTCTTGCCATTACCGTGAAGAGACCTGCAATAGGTGCATTGGTGATAAAGCACTTGGTTCCGTTAAGAACATAGTGATCGCCATCACGCACGGCCGTGGTGCGCAGTGCTGTCGCATCCGAGCCGGCATCGGGTTCGGTGAGTGCGAAACAGCCGGTCAGCTTGCCACTGGCCAGGTCGGGCAGATAACGTCGCTTTTGCTCGTCCGAGCCGTCGGCAACCAGAGCTTCAGAGCCTATGCCAGTGTTGGTGCCAACGCGGGCCCGAAATGCCACCGAGCATTGCGACAGCTCCATCGCTGCCATCACCAGCTCTTCAGTGGTCATGCCTGCACCGCCATACGCGGCAGGGATCGAATAACCGAACAGACCATAAGCGGCCATTTCTGCTACGACCTCGGCAGGCACCTCATCCTCTGCGGCCACACGTGCTTCGTGAGGGACGAGGCGCGTGCGTACAAAGTCGCGCAGTTCGTGGATGAAGCTTTCAAAACTTTTCGGATCTTGGATCATGTTTTTTTCCTACAGACTTTGCCCGTAGCGCCGGGCTCTGGAATGAATGTAGAAAAAAACGTGGCCAAGAACGATATGTGTTTTGCTATGTTAGCCAATGCCTGGTAGCGAGGTTGTTTGAGTCACATAGCAAAACTGCTTGCATTCAATTGGAGCAATGCTTTCAAACTGGATGCACTATGAATATCACTCCAAACCCTTCTAATTCAGGTCCGTTGAGCGGCGTGCGAATTCTTGATCTCGCCACCGTGCTTGCCGCCCCATTTGCCTCGACGCTTTGTGCAGACCTGGGAGCGAGTGTCATTAAGGTGGAATTGCCTGAGGGGGGCGATTCGCTACGCAGTCTTGCACCCGTCACATCTGAGCACGCCTTGTTCTGGAAAGCGGCGAATCGCGGCAAGAAGGGCATTTCTCTGGATATACGCAAGCCCGAAGGCAAGGTGCTGCTACTACGACTGCTAGAGAATACGGATGTCCTCGTAGAGAACTTCCGTACGGGCACCCTGGCACGATGGGGTTTGGATTTTGAAACGCTCAAGCAGGCAAATCCTCGTCTCATCGTGCTGCGGCTGACTGGCTTCGGTCAGACCGGACCCTATGCATCACGGCCAGGTTTCGCCCGGATATTTGAGGCCATGAGTGGCTTTGCCCACCTCACCGGTGAAGCCGACGGAGCACCTCAACACATGAATTTTCCGTTCGGTGATGTGGTCTGCGGCGTGTTTGGCGCGTTCACTATTGCGGCGGCCGTTGCCGAGCAGCGGGGCAGCAATACGCCCCAGCCAAGGGAAATCGATCTATCTGCGACGGAAGCGCTGCTGAGACTACTTGATCCGTTGCCTGTGGAGTTTGAGCAGCTGGGCGTTGCACGTCGCCGCGCAGGCTCCCGTGCCACCTACACTGCACCGTCCAATATGTATTGCAGTGCGGACGGTGTCTGGATTACCTTGGTGGGCACTTCGGATGCCATTTTTCAGCGCGTGACACAGGCAATGGGCAGGCCAGAGTTCACCAGCGATCCGCGTTTTGCCACCAATCCATTGCGCGTTGAGCATCTGGAGGTCCTCGACAAAGCGATTGCAGACTGGTGCAAATCTTGCGCCTTCTCGGATCTGGCTGATGTACTGAGTCGGCACCAAGTGCCGTTCAGCAAGGTCTATGACATCAAGGATGTCATGGAAGATCCACATTTCAAGGAAAGGCAGGCCATCATCCGCATTCCGGACAAAGACTTGGGCAGCATTCCTGGTCCCTGCGTGGTTCCCCGTTTCAGTGGTCACACCTCAAAGATCGAAGCATCCGGTCCGGATACTGGTGAGCACAATGCCGAGGTTTACGGTCAACTTGGTCTCACGGCTGACGATCTGGGGCACTTGAAGCAAGCTGGAGTGATTTGACGCAGATGGTGATCCGAAAGGGCTCACTCGTTGTCAAGGGTGCGCATGCCAATGGCTGCCTCGATATGGCGCACCATGTCGCGCAGTGCATAGCCAGCCTCGCGTGCCTTGGCAAGGCGCTGGGATTCATCGGTAAGCAGTGAGCAGTTGAAAACGATCAGTTCGCCATGCAGCAGTTTGCACATTGGCACGGCCACTGCCACGCGGCGTGCATCATGGGCTCCCCGGTTAATGCTGAATCCATGGCGCTGCATCTGGCTCTTCGTCTTCTCGATCTCTTTTTGATTGGCCTCGAACACCGCAGGCGTTTGCAGGCGAATCTGGTTGAGAGCAGCGGTGCGCTGAGCTTCAGATAAAGAGCATAGCCAGGCGCGACCTGCTGCCGAGGCGACCAGCGGTAAGCTGGATCCGATGTCGACCGACGGAGTGTTGCTGTCTATTTTGCGTACCGAATCCAGGTAGATGATCGAGGAACGATCGCGAACGCACAGAGAGACGGTACCGTCCATATGCTCACTCAGGTTGTACATCCATGGCCGGGCGACTTGCCGGATATGCATGCTGGCCAGCAGTGGATAGCCTAGTGTCAGTACTCCGGTGTCGAGTGAATAGCCGCCGCGCAATCCTTCGCGGCGCAGATAACCCAATTCGATCAAGGTGAACGCCAATCTGGACACCGTTGCTTTGTCCATGCCTGTCAGTGTTACCAGTTCTCCATTGGTTAAGGTGGCTTTGTCGCTGGAGAATGCCTGAAGGATTTGCAGGCCACGCGCGAGTGTGATGGTGAACTGCTCATCCACCTCCTTGGTCTCTTGGCGGTTCAAGCTGTAGACCCCACCTGCTGCTGCTCCAGCAATTGGTCGATTTGCTGCGCAGTCTTTCTGAGCAGTGGGCCCACCTTGCGCTCGAGCTTGGAGGAGGGCATGCGGTGCTGAAGCATGCCGCAATTGAGTATGACCAGATCGCCGCGCACCCGCTCCCGTAAAGGCAAAGCGATGGCGTTCACATCATGTACAAAATCTCCCTGCGACATGCAAAAGCCACGCTCGTGCAAATCGCGCATTGCAGTGCTCACGACGTCAAGGGCGCCAAGTGAAGACAGACTCATGCCTGTACTACGTTGTAGGCAGACGTAGGCATCGTCGCGCTCAAAATCATCACATGCGGCAAGCCAAGCACGTCCGGCAGCCGTGCCAAGTAGTGGCAGAGCCGCCCCGATTTCCGGGCGGAAATCCTCTGCATCGTGTTCTCGCGTGGTTTCGATGTAGATGACGGAGGCACGGTGCCGCATGCTCAGGGAGATGCTGCCGCCGGTGCGATTTGCCAGCTGCTGCATCAATGGTCTGGCTACTTGTCTGACGGCTAGGCGCGAAAGTAGCGGGTAGGAGATGGATAGCGACATGGCACCAAGCCGGTATCGGCGTGCTTCTTGGTCGAATTGCAGCAGGCCTATTAGCTCCAGGGTGTAACTCAGGCGGGATACCGTTGCCTTGGATAGCCCCGAAAGGCGAGCCAGCTCACCATTGGTTAAGCAGGGCGCGAATGGGGTGAAGCAACGTAGCAAAGCCATGCCATTTGCCAGTGTTGTGGCGAAGCGCTGATCGTTGGTGCTTCTTTCCAAGAATCTCTCCCGGCGGGATGGCTGAGTAATATGTCGAAATCTTATACCACGTCAAAAGCAGCATCGCGGATCATCTCTCCACTACAACACGGAGACATCCATGCACCACCTGCAATGCCGTTTCGTATTGGTCGCCATCGTGGCATTAACTTGCCAGTCAGCCATGGCCAGCGACTACCCCAGCAAACCTGTACGTTTGATCGTGCCATATGCAGCTGGTGGCGGCACGGATATCGTGGCGCGCCTGGTTGCGCAAAAGCTCGGTAATCGCCTGGGGCAGCCCGTCATTGTGGAGAACAAGGCAGGCGCTGCCACTCAGTCAGGCACCACGGCGGTCGCCAGAGCGGCACCTGACGGCTACACCCTGCTCATGGGTACTGCCAACCTCGCCACCAACGTACCGCTATTCAAGAAATTGCCCTACGACGCCAGCAAGGATCTGGCACCGGTTTCGTTGGTGACCAAGGTTCCTGTGTACCTGTTCGTGACGCCGAAATCCTCCATCAAGAGTGCAACGGATATCTTGAGCCAAGCCAACGCAACGAATGGCGGCCTCTCCTGGGCTTCGGCCGGTGTTGGCAGTACACCCAATTTGGTAGGTGAACTCTTTCGCATGCAGACACAGGCCAATATGACGCATATCCCCTACAAGGGAAGCTCCGAGTCCGTCATTGCGGTAGCCAGTGGGCAGACGGCATTCGCCTTTGACAACCTGCCACCTTTTGCCGGTCAGGTCGCGGCGGGCAAGGTCAAACCGATTGCAGTGGCTCTGCCGCAGCGCTCTACGTTGACACCTGACGTTCCCACGCTGCAGGAGTTGGGTATCCCGGTGGTTGGTTACTCTTGGTGGGGTGTGCTGGCGCCAGCGGGGGTGGCGACGTCCATTGTTGAAAAACTCAGCCAAGAAATCGCCGCTCTCGTGCAGGAACCGGATACCAAGGACCGCTTTGCACAACTCGGCATTGAAGCCGTCGGCAGCACGCCAGCAGAATTTCGTACCCACATCACGTCAGAAACAAAGAAATGGAGTGAGGTGGTGAAGGCGGCAGGTATTCAGGCCGAGTGAGCATGAATACGCAAGCACTGGTGAATACGGTGCTGCGATTTAGCGAGCTGGCCTCTGCGTTGGGGTCTCATCTGGGCACGCTCGAAATCAATCCGTTGATGGTGACGGAGGATGGTGCAGCAGCGGCAGATGCCATGGTGAGTTTCGTAGAAGCTTGAAAGGAGACGGGGATATGAAAAATTCGTGTACCTCAATGCTGAGTCGGCGCACCTTGCTGACCGGTGCTGCAGCCCTGACTGCAGCACCGTTGCTGGCACGTGCATCCAATACCAGAGGCAAGGCGATTCGCATTGTTGTCCCATTCCCTGCAGGAGGTGGCACGGATGTGATGGGGCGTCTGATAGCCCTGGAACTGGGACGGGAGCTCAATGCGACGATGATCGTCGATAACGTGCCGGGCGCAACGGGAACGCTGGGCAGCGCGCAGGTAGCCCGCAGCGCGCCCGATGGATTCACGCTGCTGCTGGGTATTAGTGCCACACACGCCATCGCACCGGCCTTGTTCAAGGATCTCAAATACAGCCCAGAGCGGGATTTTGTCGCTCTGGCGCGGATTGCCCACGGTGGAAATGTGCTGGTTGCCAACGCCAAGTACGCGGCAGATACGCTGCCCGAGATGCTGGCTTTGGTCAAGCGATCTGGTGCTCCATTAATGTATGGGTCGTGGGGCAATGGTTCCGGCGGGCATTTGGCGGTAGAGAGTATTCGTCTGTCTACCGGCATACCCATGGAGCATGTGCCTTACAAGGGAGTTGCTCCGCTATTGCAGGATTTGGCTGGCGGCCAGATAGAGGTTGCAATGGCCGATGTGGCCGGCGCTTTGCCATTACTGCAGGCGGGCAAGATAAAGGCGCTGGCAGTGTCGGGGCGCAAGCGTTCCTCAGCACTGCCGCAGGTGCCGACCTTGGTGGAAAGCGGCGTTGCCTTTGACACCGAAATCTGGTTTTCTTTGTTCGCACCGGCCAAGCTACCTCCCGCCGAAGTTCAGCGCCTAGCGCAGGCGAGCGCGCGGGCGCTGCAGAAGCCACACGTTGTGGAGAGAATCAAGAGCCTGGGACTGGAGGTTGATCCCATTTCACGCGAGGGTTTCGTAAAGCAGTGGCATGAGGACACTGCCATCTGGGCACGGCTGGTTAAGTCCAGCGGCGTCACGGTGAACTGAATAAAGTTAATTAGAGGAGACGGCGGCATGGCATCTCCTTTTCTGAGTCAGAAATTTACGACGTCTCAGGCGGTCTGGACAGCTAACAGTGCTGTGCCAGCCATCGCCGCGGGGTACCCGCTGTTGGGAGCCATCCGTACCTGCCATGTGCAGACCTTGCTTGGTGCGCAGGCCTCCGGCCACGCGCCGTTCAACGTCTTCGGCCACAGTCTGGACAGACCGGGATCGTGACATTGTGACTCCGGCCAATGATCGGCTCTAAAGCAATGCTAGATCGACCTGCGCCAGAGGCCTGTTGTCATCACGGTTGCGCGACAGACCGGGCGCTATTTTGTACTGGAGCTTATGGATGTTCATACCAATAACTTCCACAAACAAGATTCGTTGCCGCTGGGATTTTTGCTGCAGGCAGTGACTCAAGCAGTCTTGGTAGACATATTTGAGACCTTGGTGGGAGCGGGTGTGTTTGACTGAGGCAGCAGATGGACTGGGAGTTGAAATGAAAACCGACAAAATCCCAGTCTGGCTCAAGGTGGCATTACTGGGTAATTCTGAGCAGGGTGTTGCAGCATCAAGTGGTGCATAACGTCGATAATCGCGGCTGGTGGATGGGTGTATGTCATCGGTGAGTGCTTGCCTGATGACTTGTGGGGCAGTGCGGGGACCATGCTGCAATCGCCTGAAAGCATCTGTTTTTTTCGTGGGCAAGAAAGCGGGGATGGATATGGGGTGTATGACTGAGCAGCTAGTAGTGGCGCGGGTTGCCCCTTGCTCTTTCTTCTGAGTGCCTAAATTGAGCGAAACCGCCGGGCAAGCCCTGCATGCCGAGCTGGTAGCTGTTTTGGCAGCCGTCAGCCAGGGCCAGCCTCGGGTGTTGACCACCCGGGGGGGCGAGGCTTTACCTGCAGGGCCGTTTCAAATGGTGCACCGCTCGCTGCAAGCGGGTTTGCGTGCATGGGTAGAAAACCAGACCCAACACAGTTTGGGTTACGTTGAGCAGCTCTACACCTTTGCCGACAGAGAGCGTAGTGAGGCGGCGCATGTGCTGTCCATCAGCTACCTGGGCCTTACGCGCGAGCCTGAGCAGCTCCCGCAAGGTGATACCAGCTGGCAGGACTGGTACAGCTATTTCCCCTGGGAAGACTGGCGAGCAGGTGCGCCCACGGTACTGGCCGATTGCATCGTGCCGAACCTGCAAGCGTGGGTCAAAGAGGCACCAAATACGGCACAAAAGCAATCCAGGCAAGCGCGTGCGGCTATTAACTTTGGCGTTAATGAGCAAGCTTGGAACGAAGACCTGGTGTTGCAGCGCTATGAGTTGCTGTTTGAAGCTGGCCTGGTGCAAGAGGGTGCGCAGCGCGGCATGGCCGTACGCGATCGCTTGCCTGGGCGTTCCATGCAGCATGACCACCGCCGCATACTGGCCACCGGCATTGCGCGCTTGCGCGCCAAAATCAAATACCGACCTGTGGTGTTTGAGTTGATGCCACCTGCGTTCACCTTGCTGCAGTTGCAGCAAACGGTCGAAGCATTAGCGGGGCGGGGCCTGCACAAACAAAACTTTCGCCGCCTGATTGAGCAGCAGGACCTGGTGGAAGAGACGGGGGGCGTGACCGCTGGCGGAGCTGGGCGGCCAGCCAAACTTTTTCGTTTCCGCAGCGACGTGCTTCAAGAGCGGGCAATTGCTGGCAGCAAGCTGCCACTGGCGCGTGGCACTTGAATACCTATGCTTGGTTGTAGGCAAAAATGGCTCATTCAATTGTTGCTGACTACGTTGAAGTAGCAAGCACCAGAGCTTTTAAATTCAGTAATTTAAGACGATCCGACGGAAGACTTAGCCCGGCAAGGCCCACAAAATGGCAGCAGTCATGGTCAAGTAGCGAAAGAACTTGCCGATGGCCATGTAGAACACGCAGGGCCAGAACGGTAGATTGAGCCAGCCAGCCACCGCGCACAGAGGGTCGCCCACAATCGGCAACCAGCTGAGCAGGCAGGTTTTTGCTCCCCATTTACGCAGCCAAATGCGTACACGGCGCTCATGGCGCGAAAGCGTGCGTGGTGGTTTCGCTCCAGGTATATCGGGCAACCCGGCGCGGCGGCGCTGGCGCGTTGCGTGCCAGGCTTTGTGTGCAGCCAGCCCCATCCACCAACTGATTGCTCCACCAATGGTGTTGCCTGCCGTGGCGGTGAAGATGGCAGCCCAGAACAGGTGGGGGTTCAGTTGTAGCAAGCCCACTACAGCCGGTTCGGACCCCATGGGCAGTAATGTGGCCGACACCAAGGCCACCACGAACAAGGTGCTCAGGCCAAATTGGGGCAGTGCCAGCCACTGCAAAATTTCGTGAAACCATGCTTGCATCTGGCTGAGTGTAGGTGCATGTCTGCTGGCGGCAGACAGAGGCTTAGCCTAAGCTGGGGGTATGAACATTGCATTGATCGAAGGAAAGTATGTGGCATGGCCCGTGGGTGGGGCGCTTTTGGCGGGGTTGATGGCGTGCTTGCCCGTGCAAGCCAAAGACAGTGCCCTTGCCATGAGCGACGAAGAAAAACAGATTGCGGCTGATTGCGCTCCGTTGCTGGACCAGGCCAATACGCGGCGGGCGGTGCATGTTGTGCGCACGCAGTTACAGGCGCAAGGCATGAAGCTGGTGACCCAGGGCTGCCCTTTTGTGCGCACTGGCGTTGGCAATATGCAGCAGGTGCTGGATGTGCGTGTGCAGGTGACTGACAGCGATGCTGCAGCTCACTTCGTGCGTGGCCCCCTGGCGGATGGTGAAGAAGTAGATATGGGCACTGTGCATTTGGGCATACCCAGCCAGGCCCAAGGCTTGGGTGCAGGGCAGGAAGAAGAAGCCTCGCCCGATGTGCTGTTTAACCGCCAATGGCTGGCCGGTGTCATGAAAGCGCGGGGCCTGCAGACCGTGCAAGACCACTGGTGGGCTTTTGTGCCTGCGGCCACCCGCAACTGAAAACCAGTTGCGCAAGTGGGTTAGGGTTTACCTGATTCTTTGCTAGTGTCTTTGTAGCAGTAGAGGGTTGCTCATTTTTTGGGCAGATACAATACTGCCTCTTTCCCCATCGTCGATTGCTTTCCCCACCCATGACTGCGCTACGCATTGGTCAGCATACGCTGGCGAACAACCTGTTTGTTGCCCCCATGGCGGGTGTGACGGATCGGCCATTTCGTCAGTTGTGCAAGGCACTGGGGGCGGGCTATGCTGTCAGCGAGATGGTCACATCGCGCAAGGACTTGTGGAACAGCCTCAAGACCAGCCGCCGCGCCAACCACGCGGGTGAGCCGGGGCCAATCTCGGTGCAAATTGCGGGCACGGATGCGCCCATGATGGCCGAAGCTGCCATCTACAACATTGAGCGCGGTGCGCAAATCATCGACATCAACATGGGTTGCCCGGCCAAGAAGGTCTGCAACAAGTGGGCAGGCTCTGCGCTGATGCAAAACGAGGCTTTGGCCGTAGAGATCGCCCAAGCCGTGGTCGAGGCTGCACGCCCTTTTAACGTGCCTGTCACGCTGAAAATGCGCACGGGCTGGTGTGATGCACAAAAAAATGCCGTCCTTTTGGCGCGGCAGTTTGAAGCGGTGGGCATTCAAATGCTCACGGTGCATGGCCGCACCCGCGAGCAGGGTTACAAAGGCTTTGCAGAGTACGACACGATAGCTGCAGTCAAACAGGCCGTGCATGTACCCGTGGTGGCTAATGGCGACATCACCAGCCCTGAAAAGGCGCGCGATGTGCTGGCCTATACCGGCGCTGATGCCGTCATGGTGGGCCGCGCAGCACAAGGCAGACCGTGGATTTTTCGCGAGATTGGTCACTTTCTGGCTACAGGTACGCACATGCCACCACCCTTGGTGGCTGAAGTGCGTAGCTTGCTGCTGGACCACTTGCAAGACCACTACGGCCTGTACGGCGAGATAACCGGCGTGCGCAGTGCGCGCAAGCACATTGCATGGTACGTGCGGGCATTGCCTGGTGGGGAAGAGCTTCGACAACATATCAACACCATCGACGACTGCCAGGTGCAGTGGCAAGCTGTGGCGGATTACTTTGATCAGCTGGGCTTGCAGATGGAGCGTCTGCCGCAGATTCATGTGGCGGATTCAGAGCAAGAGATTGAGGAACTGGCTGCATGAGCGCCCCACACAACAACGACAACCAAAACATTGAGGAATGCGTGCGCGCAAGCCTGGAGAGCTATTTCAGCGATCTGGGCGGCGAGACGCCCAGCAATATGTATGACATGTTGCTGCGACTGGTGGAAAAACCGCTGCTGGACGTGGTCATGCAGCAGTCTGACAACAACCAGTCGCGTGCTGCGCAGTGGCTGGGGTTGAACCGCAACACCCTGCGCAAAAAACTCTTAGAGCATGAAATGCTTTAAGTGCACGGATTCCCTAGATTGATAGCTGTCAGCGCTTGCTAGATAAGCGCTAAGTAACGATTTCACTATTATTGAGTTGCACCATGAAAGCACTGCTCTCCGTCTCTGACAAGACCGGCATCGTCGAATTTGCTCAAGCCCTGCACGGTTTGGGTATTCAACTGCTGTCCACTGGCGGTACCGCCAAACTGCTGGCCGACAAGGGCCTGCCCGTGACCGAGGTGGCAGAAGTCACCAAGTTCCCTGAAATGCTGGATGGCCGCGTCAAAACCCTGCACCCCATGGTGCACGGCGGCCTGCTGGCTCGCCGCGAACTGCCCGAGCACATGGCTGCGCTCAAAGAGCACGGTATTGAAACCATCGATCTGCTGGTGGTCAATCTCTACCCCTTTGAAGCCACTGTAGCCAAGGCCGGTTGCACGCTGGCTGATGCGATTGAAAACATCGACATTGGTGGCCCGGCCATGGTGCGTTCTGCCGCCAAGAACTGGGCCGATGTGGGTGTGGTCACCGCTGCTGACCAGTACGACGCCGTGCTGGCCGAGCTGAAAACTGCTGGCAAGTTGAGCAACAAGCTGCGCTTTGAGCTGTCGGTGGCTGCATTCAACCGCATTGCCCAGTACGACGGTGCCATCAGCGACTACCTGTCTAGCGTGAAGTTTGAAGACGAAAAGCTGTCCGAGGCATATGTGCCTGAGCGCGCACAGTTCGGTGGTCAGTCCAACGGCCACTTCATCAAGGTGCAAGACCTGCGCTACGGTGAAAACAGCCACCAGCAAGCGGCCTGGTACCGTGATCTGTACCCCGCACCGGGCTCGCTGGCTACTGGCGTGCAGCTGCAAGGCAAAGAACTGAGCTACAACAACATTGCCGATGCAGATGCCGCCTGGGAATGTGTCAAGAGCTTTGAAGTGCCTGCCTGCGTGATCGTCAAGCACGCCAACCCTTGCGGTGTGGCAATTGGCAGCGATGCGCACGAGGCGTATGCCAAGGCATTTCAGACCGACCCTACCAGTGCGTTTGGCGGCATCATCGCTTTCAACCGCGTAGTCGACAAGGCAGCGGCACAAGCCGTGTCCAAGCAGTTCGTTGAAGTGCTGATGGCCCCCGAATTCACCGCTGAAGCGCTGGACATCTTCAAGAGCAAAGTTAATGTGCGCCTGATGAAGATTGCCCTGCCTGCAGGTGGTAAGACCGACTGGGAAAATGGCCGCAATGCAGTGGAGTCCAAGCGCATTGGCTCAGGCCTGCTGCTGCAAACTTCGGACAACCACGAGCTGACACTGGCCGACCTGAAGGTGGTGACTGTCAAGCAACCTACTGCGCAAGAGCTGCAAGATTTGCTGTTTGCCTGGAACGTGGCCAAGTTCGTCAAGTCCAACGCCATTGTGTTCTGCAAGAACGGCATGACGATGGGCGTGGGCGCAGGCCAGATGTCGCGTCTGGATTCGGCCCGTATTGCTTCGATCAAGGCCGAAGCGGCCAAGCTGTCGCTGCAAAACACTGTGGTGGCGTCGGATGCCTTCTTCCCCTTCCGTGATGGTCTGGATGTGGTGGTCGATGCCGGTGCAACCTGCGTGGCGCAGCCTGGCGGCTCCATGCGCGATCAGGAAGTGATTGACGCAGCGAACGAACGCGGTGTGGCCATGGTGTTTACTGGCGTGCGCCACTTCCGTCATTGATCGCCTGGGGCAGCGCATTGCACGCTTGATGCGTCGTTGCAATCTCTGGCCGTAGTATTGCTGCGGCCTTCGGGATTGATGCCTCGCCTCAGCGGCCCATCTTGCAATGGGTAGCGTGAACTGCACTGTCTGGGAAGCCCTCGCACTCATCAGGTTGAGCGAGGCAATGCAAACTCGGCATGGTTGTTTCGGCACCATGCCGATTGTTTTTTGGAAAAGGATTTTTGCATGCAGGATTACGACGACGAGCCCGTGCAGCGGCCGCGCTGGCTGGGCTGGGTCATCATCATTGGCATGATTTTGGTGGTGCTGGGTTTGCTCAACTTGGGGGCGCGCATGATCATTGGCACGTCCTCAGACCAGGCCGCTGCACAGACTGTGGCAGCGGTGGCTGAGCACAATCCGGCACTGATGGGTGGCAAGACCTTGATTGATGGCAGCGACTGCATGCGTTGTCACGGTGTGGAGCGCAAATTTGTGGGCCCGGGCTTGGTGGAGATCGCCGAGCGTTACAAGGACCGCGCAGATGCACAGACTTATCTGGCTCAAAAGATTCGGGAAGGCAGCGTGGGGGAGTGGGGCCGCACCATCATGCCGCGCCATCCGCAGGTGACCGAAGCCCAATCGCTGGAAATGGCGCAATGGATCATGGCGCTGGCGGGTAGCAAAGCTCCGTAGCGGTTGCTCACTTCGAACTTGAAGACCCGATGCATATGTTGCTTGCATCGGGTTTTTTTTGCGTCTATGAATGATGTAGCGCAGCTTGAAAGCGCTTGTAGTGATCTGCACGCACTCTTTGTGAGTGTGGTGTTTGGCTATCGCTAAAATCCAAAGTTTGCCCCATCACGCGCACTAAACAAGCGTGCACAGGGGAGTAAGTGCAGGCTTTGTGTGTGATGTACGTGCAAACCCTATGCTTGCGTTTTTGAAACGAGAGCGTTACCTGTGCCATGGGCATTCAAGGTAACCAAAAGGGATTGCATGCAGTGGTTAAAAACCAAAACCGTCGCTCAGGCATTGGCTGATGCGGATGAGCCCGGGCGCCAACTCAAGCGCAGCTTAGGCACCTTTGACTTGATGATTCTGGGTCTGGCTGTGGCTGTGGGAGCTGGTATTTTCTCGGTCGGTGCGCGCGCTGCAGGCACTTTTGCTGGCCCAGCGGTGATCTTTTCCTTCATCATCGCGGCGTTCACCTGCGCGCTGGCCATCATGTGCTACGCGGAGTTTGCGTCCAGCGTACCCGTCACAGGCAGCGCCTACACCTACACCTACCTCACCATGGGAGAAGGGCTGGCGTGGATCATTGGCTGGAATTTATTGCTGGAGATGATTTCTGCTGCCGCGGTGATTGCCAAATACTGGGGCATTTATCTGAGTACGGTGCTGTCGATTGCTGGCATTGATCTGTCATCCACCATCGAGTTTGGTGGCCTGACCATGTACTGGGGGCCGTTCTTCATCGTGGCCATATTCACCGTGCTGCTGATTGCGGGCACGCAGGTATCGGCCAAGGTGAACAACGTGTTCACCATCCTCAAGCTGGCGATCACCGTGTTTGTCATTGTGGTGGGCTTTACCTACATGAACACGGACAACTTCACGCCCTTCATTCCTCCGTCGCAGCCACCCGTCGTGGCGCATGGTGTGAGTGGTGATGTCTGGGGTCAGCCCATGCTGGCCTGGCTGTTTGGCGCGGCACCCAGCCAGTACGGCTGGCTGGGCGTGATCTCAGGCGCTTCGCTGGTGTTCTTTGCATTTTTGGGGTTTGACATCGTGGCCACGTCGGCCGAAGAGGTGAAAGACCCGCAGCGCACGCTGCCACGCGGCATTTTGGGCGGCTTGGCACTGGTCACCGTGCTCTACATTCTGGTCACACTGGCGTTGACGGGCATGGTGCCGTACACCGAGCTGGCCAAGGCCGAGAACCCTTCGCTGGCCACCGCGTTCATTGCTGTGGGGGCCGGCTGGGCTGCGCAAATCATCTCCGTCGGGGTGCTGGTGGGCATGACCACCGTGGTCATGGTGCTGCTGATGGGTAGCTCCCGCGTGTTGCTGGCGCTGTGCCGCGATGGCCTGCTGCCGCGCAGCTGGGGCGTTACATCGAAAAAGCGCCAAACGCCTGAGCGCCTGCAGATTGCTGTCGGCGTGGTGGTGGCTATCTTGGCAGGCTTTACCAAAGTAGAAGCGCTGGAGGAGATGATCAACATCGGCACGCTGTCAGCCTTTGTGCTGGTCAGTGTGGGCATCCTCATCCTGCGCAAGAAGAACCCGCACAGCGCAGGCTATCGCGTGCCGTTGGTGCCGTTCCTGCCCGTGCTTTCTGCGCTGCTGTGCGTGTATTTGATGATGAATCTGACCACGCTGACCTGGGTGCGCTTTCTGGCGTGGATGGCACTGGGCGTGGTGGTCTATCTGGCTTACGGCATGCGCCATTCACGTTTGGCGCAAAGTAAATAATAAAGGGAGCGCATTGCGCTTTCCAGTCAACGTTTTTAGTATGAAAACTATTTGAAGTGATTGACTGGTAAGCGTTGGCAGCTTCTTTTTTTTAGAAACCCAATGTCTCAAACACATTGGGTTTTTTTGTAGCCTGTTTGTTTTACAGTGGCAGGCAAGGAGAGAGCTGATGATTCCCACAGGCCTTGGCCCAGACGGCCACACACGCTGCAAATGGTGCTTGGCCACCGATCGCTATATTCACTACCATGACCATGAATGGGGTTTCCCGGTCGCGGATGACCGCCGGCTGTTTGAGAAGATCAGCCTGGAAGCCTTTCAGTCGGGGTTGAGCTGGTACACCATCTTGCAAAAGCGCGAGAACTTCCGCGCAGCCTTTGCGCAGTTCGACTTTCATGCGGTGGCCCGCTTTACCGAGGCTGATGTGCAGCGCCTGCTGCAAGACGCAGGCATTGTGCGCCATCGTGGCAAGATTGAAGCCGTCATCCACAACGCAAGCCGGGCACTGGAGATGGTGCAGCAAGAAGGTTCGTTGGCTGCCTTCTTTTGGCGTTTTGCACCAGAAAAAAGTGATGCGGGCATTGCGTTGCAAGCACAGACGCCTGCATCGCAAGCTCTGGCCAAAGCACTGAAAAAACGTGGCTGGAAGTTCGTCGGTCCCACCACGGCCTATGCCTTCATGCAATCGATGGGCATGGTCAATGACCACGCCCCTGACTGCATGACACGCAGCCTGGTAGATGCGGCGAAACAAGCTTTTCAGGCACCACAATAAAACAAAGCCCTGCAGGCTGGGCGGCGTGCAGGGCTTGGTTGAAAGCTGAAAAAGCTTTTACAGCGTCTTGAACACTTCGCTGGCCGCTTCAATGGTGCGGTCGATATCGGCCTCGGTGTGAGCGGCGCTCACAAAACCGGCTTCATACAACGCTGGCGCAAAGTAATGGCCACGCTCGAGCATGCCGTGGAAGAACTTGTTGAACAACGCGCCGTCGGTTTTCATGACTTCGTGGTATGTCGCGGGCAGTTCGGGCAGCAGGTAAAAACCAAACAAGCCACCTTGCCAGTCGATGCTGAAAGGAATGCCTGCGGCATCGGCTTCGGACTTGAGGCCTTGCATCAACATGCCGGTCTTCAGGTGCAACTGCGCATGAAAGCCGGGCTGGCTGATCAGCTCCAGGGTCTTCAAGCCACAGGCTGTGGCAATCGGGTTGCCTGACAGGGTGCCCGCCTGGTAGACCGGGCCCAGGGGCGAGAGCTTTTCCATAATGTCGCGGCGCCCGCCAAAGGCTGCCATGGGCATGCCGCCGCCAATGACCTTGCCAATCACCGTCAGGTCAGGCTGAAAGCCTTCAATTTGCTGCGCGTAAATGCTTTGCGCGCAGCCCAGAGCTACGCGAAAGCCGGTCATGACTTCGTCATAAATCATCAGCGCACCGTGCTCTTGGGTCAGCTCGCGGATGCGGCGCGTGAAGTCGACCGAAGCGCGCACAAAGTTCATGTTGCCGGCAATCGGCTCCATGATCACGCAGGCAACCTCGCTGCCAATCTTGGCAAAGGCTTCTTCCAACTGGGCGATGTCGTTGTACTCCAGCACGATGGTGTCTTTGACCACGTCGGCAGGCACACCCGCAGAGGACGAAGAGCCAAAGGTGGCCAAACCCGAGCCAGCCTTGACCAGCAGCGAATCAGCGTGCCCGTGGTAGCAGCCGTTGAACTTGATGATCTTGGTGCGGCCGGTGTAGCCACGCGCCAGACGCAGGGCGCTCATCCCGGCCTCTGTGCCAGAAGACACCATGCGCACCATTTCCATGGAAGGCACCAGTTCGCGGATTTTTTCTGCCAGCACCACTTCACGTTCTGTCGGTGCGCCAAAGCTGAAACCTTCAAGCACGGCGGCTTGCACGGTCTGCAGAACTTCAGGGTGACCGTGGCCCAAGATCATGGGGCCCCACGAGCCGATGTAATCCACAAACTGCTGGTCGTTGGTGTCCCAAAAGTAGGGGCCTTGGGCACGTTTGACAAAGCGGGGCACGCCGCCCACCGCGTTGAAAGCGCGCACTGGCGAGTTCACGCCGCCAGGGATCACGCCCTTGGCGCGTTCGAACAAAGGAAGATTCAAATCAGTGTTTGGTGTCATGAGAAGGCAGCACAAAGCCCTCAAGGGGCGGTTGATGCCCCTCTTGAGAGGGGCTGGTAGGCAGTGGTTCCTCGGTATCTTCGCTGCTTTCGGCGGCGTCCACACCATCTTCGGGTTGCGCCCAAAACATCCGGTCGGGTATGAGTTGACCCATGCCCGGGCGAAAACCGTTGGCAAGGCTGCGGTCCAGATACTCCAGCGCTTCCTGAGAAGCTGCGCCCAAGTCATTGCCAGCGGCCAGCAAAGCGGTCAACGCAGCCGAAAGGGTGTCGCCAGCGCCATTGAAGCTGCCGTCAAACAATTCAAACTTGCTGCTGCCAATCACGGTCTCGGTGGAGGCCAGAACGTTGTCAATATGTTGTTCAGGCAGTGGAATGCCTGTGACCAAAACAAAGGGAACGTCCAGCGCCTCGGCGGCTTTGGCGATGTCACGTGCAGTGGGGCTGCGGCTGTGGCTCCAGTCAGGAAGCAGCCAGCGGCTCAAGGTTCCGTGGTTGCCAACCAACACTGAAGTTTGAGGCATCACAAGAGCTTGAAACGCATCCAGATATTCTTCCAGACCGTCACCTTGCCACCAAGACAAGTCAGGCATGTAGCTGACAACGGGGATATCGGGGTAGTCGCTCGCCAGCTCGGCAATGGCCGCCAAGTTGGCAGGACTGCCCGCAAAGCCTACTTTGATGGCGCGAACCGGGATGTCTTCCAGCACAGTGCGCGCTTGGTCGGACACGGCTTCATCGTCGATGCAGGTGTGCGAGAAAACATGGCTGGTGTCGCGTACCACTACGCCAGTGACGATGGCCACAGGGTGGCCGCCCACGGATGCAATGGTCGTTATGTCGGCCGTGAGGCCACCTGCTCCACTGGGGTCACAGGCGTTGAAACACATCACGCACATGGGCTGCGCGAGAGCGGTTTCTGTGCTGTCGGGGGTATTTTTTGCAGTTGGAACTGCTGGGGGCTGAAATGCCATGCGATGTTCCAATGACCGTCGTTCTGTCAAGAGGGCCTTGGTAGGTGCCTAGATACAATGATTGCATTCTATTGGAAGCGACTTTAAGCTGTGACTGACCCTAAAACTTGGATGTGTTTGATTTGTGGCTGGATGTATGACGAGACGGTGGGTGATCCTGAACACGGCATCCCAGCAGGTACTCGGTGGGAGGATGTGCCAGATGACTGGACATGCCCCGAATGTGCCGTCAGTAAATCTGAATTTGAGATGGTCGAAATTTGAGTGGACGACAGGTGCTGTGTAGCCCTGTTGGGGATTTTTTATAACCCAGGGGGCGTTTCAAATTGAGTACAGCAGGAGCATCCTTCAAAGTGCTGGTCGTAGATGACAGCAATACTATTCGCCGAAGCGCGGAAATTTTTCTCAAGCAAGGCGGCCACGAAGTGCTGTTGGCCGACGATGGATTTGACGCACTGGCCAAGGTCAATGATTTTCAGCCACAGCTGATTTTTTGCGACATCTTGATGCCTAAATTGGACGGCTATCAAACGTGCGCCATTATCAAGCGCAACCCCCATTTTTCTGGCACGCCAGTTGTCATGCTTTCGTCCAAAGACGGGGTGTTTGACAAGGCTCGCGGCCGCATGGTCGGCTGCCAAGAATATCTCACCAAGCCATTTACAAAAGACCAGCTGTTGCAAGCGGTGCAGCAGTTTGGCCGTGTCGCGCCTGTTGCTGTCTGAATCTAATAAAACGAGAGGAGAGGGCCATGTCCATTCAAAAGGTATTGGTTGTGGATGACTCGAAAACCGAGTTGATGTATTTGACGGACCTGCTGCAAAAGCAAGGCTATCTAGTGCGCACTGCGGAGAATGCGCAAGAGGCGATTGCCCGTTTGGGTGAAGAAAAGCCGGATCTCATCTTGATGGATGTGGTTATGCCCGGCCAAAACGGTTTTCAGCTGACGCGCACTATTGCGCGTGACGCTAACTATGCCGACGTGCCCATCATCATGTGCACCAGCAAGAATCAAGAAACCGACCGGGTATGGGGCTTGCGACAGGGCGCACGTGACTACATCACCAAACCCGTTGACGCCACTGAGCTGCAAGCCAAGATTGCTGCGCTGAGCAACGCGTAAGCGGATAGCTATGGCTAATCGACAAGCGCTGCGTGAATTGCAGACGCGCCTGGCAGACCGTCTGCAAGCTGCGCGTACAAATACTTCCCTTGGAGCGAGCTGGCTGGCTGTCCAGATGGGGCGTCATAACTATTTACTGCCTCTTGAACAGGCAGGTGAAATTTTTTCGTGGCCAGGTGTTCTGCGCGTGCCCTATACCAGCTCATGGTTTTGGGGAGTAGCCAACTTGCGTGGAAGTTTGGCTGGCGTCGTTGATATGTGCGCATACCTTGGGCATCCCATCGAGCGCACAGAGCAATCTTTGCATGAGGTGAGCTTGCTGACGATCAACCCAGCTTTGCAAGTGAATGCGGCTTTGGTGGTTGATCGTTTGATGGGTCTGCGCAGTGCCGATGACTTTATCTCGACGCCTGTTGAGGCAGCGCAGGAGCCAGGACGGGCGCAGCCGGGTATGGTCGGTGCTAGCAGCTACACAGATAGTGCCGGTAGCGTTTGGCAGGTTTTGCAATTGCATCAGTTGGTGCAGTCTCCGCAATTCCTGAGCATTCGCGTCTGATCTTTTGATTCTTCGAGGTTGAGCATGTCTTTATTCCAGCAGGTCAGTGGTATTTTTCGTCGTACATCCAAGGGTGATGATGAAAAATTGGAAGCGGTAGGCGCAGATGACTCCTCGCAGCACATGCTGAGTGCGGATACGCTGCAAAGCGTCCAAGATACGAATCTGATGGACGAAATGCCTTTGGATCAGAGCGATATCAATTTGCCTTTGCTCGGCCCTGCCCCCGCCGCTACCCATCAGCGGCGTTTGCTGACCATGGTTGCGCTGGGTATTGTTCTTTTGGCCTTGGTGGCTGGTTGGGTGTTGCAGCAGGCCGATCGCTCTGCCAAGCAACTGGCCGCAACAGGCCAGTCATTGATGCAGTCACAGCGTTTGGCTAAATCAGTGACCCAAGCCTTGCTTGGCAAAGATCAGGCATTTGTGGAGCTCAAGGACAGTGCTGCTGTTTTGGGCCGCAATGTGCGGGCTCTGGCTCAGGGGGATGCTGAACTCGGTGTTCAAAGCGTGGATTCGTCGTTTGAAGAGGACCTAGGCTCTGTCAGCACCTTGGCGCAGCGGGCCGAAAATAATGCCAAAGCGGTGCTGGCGCAAAAGGATGTTTTGATACAGGCAGGCGATGCCTTGCGCTCTATCAATCGCCAGTCTTCCAGTTTGCTGGAGCTGGCGGAGGCGGTAGCCAATACCAAATTACAGGTCGGCGCTTCTCCTGCAGAGATCGCAGCATCCAGCCAGTTGCTGATGCTGACACAGCGTATTGGCAAGTCTGCCAATGAGTTTCAAACCATTGATGGTATTAGCCCTGAAGCGGTGTTTTTGCTGGGCCGCGACCTGAACTCTTTCAAGGAATTGGCAGAAGGGCTGTTCAAGGGAAGTGCAGAGCTGCGTTTGCCAGCCGCACGGGACCCGCAGGTGCGGGAGCAACTGGCCGCGATGTTGGAAGAGTATGAGCAAACGCGCGTTCAATCCACCGCAATTTTGGGTAATTTGCAGGGGCTGGTAGCCGCGCGCGAAGCGCAAAATGCCATCATTGCAGACAGCGAACCACTGCGTTTGCAACTGGAGAACTTGCAAACCAAGTTGTCCGGCCAAGCCGGTATTTCTGCGGGGCAGATGGCGTTGCTGGTGTTGCTGGGCTTGTTTGTATTGGCTTGTGGCGTTGGTATTTCGCGGGTGCAGTTGCTGGACAGCCGCCAGCGTCAAGAGCTGGCAGAGCAGCAGCAGCGTGATGCACGACACCAGGAACAAGAGGCCAAGCGTGTCAATGACGCCAACCAGGCTGCTATTTTGCGGTTGATGAACGAGTTGCAAAACGTGGCTGAAGGTGACTTGACCCAAGAGGCAACGGTGACGGAAGACATTACCGGGGCGATTGCTGACTCTGTGAATTACACGGTCGAAGAATTGCGATTGCTAGTGGGCAGTGTGCAAAACACAGCGACACGGGTGGCGCGCACGACAGCGCAGGTAGACAGCACGTCGTCCGAGTTGCTGGCCACTTCTGCCGAGCAGTTGCGTGAAATTCGTGAAACAGGTCAATCGATTCTCGACATGGCCTCGCGAATTAATACGGTGTCAGGTCAAGCCCAAGAATCAGCCACGGTGGCGCGCCAGTCCTTGCAAGCGGCTGAGCAGGGTCAGCAAGCGGTGCAAAACACGATTGGGGGTATGAATGCCATTCGTGACCAAATTCAAGAAACCTCTAAACGTATCAAACGCCTGGGTGAGTCGTCCCAGGAAATTGGCGAAATCACAGAGCTGATCTCTGACATTACCGAGCAAACCAACGTGCTAGCGCTCAATGCTGCTATTCAAGCAGCCTCTGCGGGCGAAGCGGGCCGAGGCTTCTCGGTTGTTGCGGAAGAAGTTCAGCGTCTGGCGGAGCGTTCTGCCGATGCAACACGTCAAATTTCTGCGTTGGTTAAAACTATTCAGACGGATACACAGGATGCTGTGGCTGCGATGGAGCGCTCCACCCAGGGTGTGGTAGAGGGCGCCAAACTGTCTGACTCAGCGGGTACGGCACTGACCGAAATTGATCGAGTTTCACGCCGTTTGGCCGAACTGATCGAGCAAATTTCGTACACCGCGCAAAGTGAAGCTGCGCTGGCCAACGATGTGGCGGGCAATATTCAGCACATTTTTGCGGTGACAGAGCAAACCGGTGACAGTACACGCACAACTGCCGAGCAGGTGCGTGACCTGGCGCACATGGCCGAAGAGCTGCGTCAATCGGTATCTCGATTCAAAATCGACTGAGTCTCCCGTACATGGCGGCAATGACAATTTGCGCATGCAATCACGCCAGAGATAAGCCAAGGATGGATGATGTTACCCACTGAAGTCACCGCACCAGCGGGAGGAAATGCCTCTCAAGGGGATCAAGATTTAGGCCCATTGGCATGGGTGCTTGATGAACTGCGCAAGTCGCTGGATAGTGCGGTCAAAGCCACTCGCCGTTTTGTGAGAGAGGCTCAAGAGGTTCGTGATTCAGACTTGGCTGCTTTAGACGGCAGTCCGCTGCGCATGGCCAAGCAGCAGTTGCACCAAGCCTGTGGTGCCTTGGAAATGGTGGGTATGCCACAGGTCGCTTTGCTGCTGCGGGCCATGGAAACCGCCGTGCAGCATTACGTGCAAAACCCCCGTGATTGCACAGAAGCAGTTGCACTGACCCTAGAAAAATCCAGTTTTGCTGTGCTGGAGTTTTTAGAAGCCGTGCTAGCAGGCAAGCGCATTTCTGCGGTGTCCTTATTTCCTCAGTATCGAGATATACAGGCCTTGTACGGTAACGAAGGCAAGGTACACCCTGCAGATCTGTGGCCGATCGAACGCCGGTTGCGTGACCCAGACCTACCACGCCAAGTTCCGGCGCTGGGTTATGCACCAGAGCAACGCAAGATATTGGACATAGCGGTTCTGCAAATAGTGAAGGGCCAGCACATTGCAGCAGCCAGTGCACGGGTGTGCGAGGTTTGCCTGGGTTTCGCGCAAGCGCAGTCCGAAATGCCCATGCGCATTTTTTGGAAGGTGGCGGCTGCTTATTTCGATGCGATGGCCCACGGGCTGCTCAACGCAGATATCTACGCCAAACGGATGGCTTCTCGGGTGTTGATGGTGTGTGCTGCTTTGGCCAAGGGCGAACCTGTTGCGCCTGAGCGGTTGTTGCAAGACATGCTGTTCTTTTGTGCCCAAGCTGGGACGGGCGCTGAAGCTGCAAAAAACGCCACGATCTGGCAGGCTGTCTACGCAAGTTTTGGTTTGCAGCGTCATGCGGTTGCAGATTATGAGCGTGCGCACTTTGGTCGATTTGATCCTGCTGTATTGACGCAAGCACGCAAGCGGATTGCGACGGCGACAGAAATCTGGTCGAGCCTGGCTGGGGGGGATGTCAACAAGATCAAGCCGGCGGTGGATCAATTCACGCTGGTGTGTGACTCGTTGGCCAAATTGCATCCTGAGAGCCATGTTCTGGCTAAAGCCTTGATGCAGGTTATGCACAGCGTGGCAGCCAAAGGACAGCCGCCCTCTACGGAGGTGGCGATGGAAGTTGCAACTTCGGTGCTCTATTTGCAGGCCGCGTTTGCTTCTTTGGATATTGCAGATTCAGCGATGTCATTGCATGGCGAAACGCTTGCTAATCGCCTGACCTCTGTATTGGCGGGCCATGCTTCGCAGCCACTGGCGCCGTGGATGGAGCAGCTGTACCGGCAGGTGAGTGACCAGCAAACCATGGGCAGTGTGCTTGGAGAGCTGCGTGGAACTCTGGGTGGCGCAGAAAAACTGCTTGATCAGTATTTCCGCAATCCAGCAGACACCACGCTGCTGGCACCCGTTGCATCGCATTTGTCGCAAATGCGGGGAGTGCTGTCTGTCTTGGGGCTGGAGCCTGCGTCACTGGCCATGGTGCACATGCGTCAGAACGTGGAGCGTTTGCAGTCAGAGGATGTGCCAGAGGCAGAGCAGCAAGTACTGTTTGAAAAAATGGGCAATAGCTTGGGTGCCCTAGGATTTTTGATCGACATGCTCAGCTACCAGCGCAACATGGCGCGCAAGCTGTATGAGTTCGATGAAAAAGAGGGTGAACTCAAGCTGTTGATGGGGCGCGTGCGTGTACGCTCCAGTGATGACAATCAAACGCATGTGTCAGAGGTGGTGCAGGCACGCGTAGAGCAAATTGTGCAGCCAGTGGTGTTGTCACGGGGTGTATCTGCAGAGGCGGAGCAAACCCCTGATCACATCGCGCAACCGGCCATGCCGGACCTGTCCAAGACCGCAGTATCTGAGGGGGCTGTACTGCCTGCTGCGTCTGCCGTGGCAAGCGAGGCTGCAGCCGCTTTGCAGGTGAGCGACGAAGATACTGACAGCGAATTGCTTGGTATTTTTCTGGAGGAAGCCCGCGAGGTGGTGGGCAGCGGCCGGGATGCTTTGCAGACATTGGCGCAAGAGCCTGCCAACTTGAGTGAGCAAACTGTTTTGCGCCGTGCCTTTCATACCCTGAAGGGCAGTTCGCGCATGGTTGGGCTGGATGACTTTGGTCAGGCGGGCTGGGCCATGGAGCAAATGCTCAATGCATGGCTGGCTGAGCAAAAGGCCATGCCGCAGCCTATGCAGCAACTGGCTTTGCAGGCTTTGAATGGATTTGAAACCTGGGCCAACGCCATTGAGGCCGATGGAGCCCCGCAGTGGCAGTCGGCACCCTTCAGGGCCAGTGCAGATGCCATGCGACTGGATTCACGCTTTATCGCGCTGGATATGGCTGCCGTGCAAGGCGAGGCCGCGAGCGACGTTGCCCAGCCGATTGCCGCTATTGAGGCACAGCAGCACTTCGCAGCCGATGCACTGTCTTTGACAGAAACGCTGCCGACACAGAGCATTGCAGAGCAGGTGTTTTTGGAAGAAACAGCAACTGCAGCCCTCGATGAGGAAATGCCTTTGGCGACAGTGCCAGAGGCTGCAGACTTTGCGTTGTCATTGGATCATTTTGGTGATGTGGATGTAGCGGCACCTGCTGAATCCGGGCCTGTGGCCACCGAGGCGCAAGAAATCAGCTTTGATGAATTCGATGCTTTGCTGCAGGCTGCGGGGGATGGTGTTTCTGCCCCCATCCTGTCTTCTGTCGAAGACGCATTCACTGCACCATTGACGCTAGAAGCCGAGAGCGTAGAGAAAACCGAACTGGCTGACGCACAGACAGCGGGGGCGTTTGCTGGCATTGAGCCAGCCGAGCCCGTGGCCAGTATCGAAGCGATGGCCGATCAGCTGTCGCTTGGCACTGAGTCGACTCCGGAGGATGTGCCAGAGCCGGTCGCAACGACCAAGAAAATTGGTGATCTGTCGATTGCGTTGCCCTTGTTCAATGTTTACTTGGGCGAGGCCGAGTCATGGTCTTACCGTTTGCTCGACGCGCTGACGGCCTGGCAAGAAAACCTAGACGAAGCACAGCCGGACATGGTGATTGCGTGGGCGCACTCCTTGGCAGGAAGCTCTGCAACGGTTGGGTTTGCCCAATTGTCAGGACTGGCGCGGCAACTTGAGCATGCGCTGGAGCACGTGCAGCCGCAGGCGCAGGGCGTGGCTGCGCAGGTGCAGTGTTTTGTGCAAGCGGCAGAAGAAATTCGCGGACTGTTGCATCAATTTGCGGCTGGATTTTTGCGCAGTGCCTCACCCGAGGTGCTGGCGCAGTTGCAGCAAATCTTGGATGCAGAGGTGCAGCTGGCGCCGTTGGTGTTGTCCAGGGCTGCCACACAGCCGGTTGAGGCACCTGCATTGCATGAAGATGGCGCTGAGGATTTTGCACCACGCGGCGAAGTGCCAAGCGACGGTGTTGAGCCAACCTTGGCCATGGGCTTGACGGCACCGCAAGACGATGACATTGATGCCATCGATGTGATTGATTCTGACCTCTTTCCTATTTTTGAAGAGGAAGCCGTTGAGTTGTTGCCAACAATGGGTGCTGCCATGCGCGATTGGGCTGCGCACCCCACCAGAGTGGAGGCGCGCAGCACACTGTTGCGTGCCTTGCATACGCTCAAAGGCAGTGCGCGCTTGGCAGGCGCGATGCGCATGGGCGAGATGGCACACCGGCTAGAGTCGGCCCTGGAAGCACTGGATGTGGATACGGCCACGACAGAGCAGATTGAGCCGCTGTTCACGCGCCTGGATGCCATTGATGCCAATTTCAATGTGCTGCGTGCCATGGATGCACAGGCACAAGCAGCACCTTGGCATGCGCAACCTGAGGCGCAAGCGCAGCAGCTACCCCATGTGGCGGAGGCTGATGCCGTGCTGCCGCTGGTAGCCGCACAGCTATCGCCCCTGGGGGCGACATCGCCAAGTCTGGCGCCTAGCCCATTGCCTGTGGCTCAAACCTGGGTCAACCCGACGTTGGCGGGCGTGCGCCAGGTCTCACAACCTACGGTGCGCGTGCGCTCGAATTTGCTGGATCGGCTGATCAATGAGGCTGGCGAAGTAATGATTGCTCGCTCGCGCCTGGATGAGCGCGTGGGCAGCATCAAGGCATCGCTGGGTGATTTGACCCATAACCTGGACCGTCTGCGCCAGCAACTGCGTGATATTGAGGTGCAGGCTGAATCGCAGATGCAGTCGCGCATGCAGCTGTCCAAGGAAGCGGGCGCTGATTTTGATCCGCTGGAGTTTGACCGTTTTACGCGCGTGCAGGAGCTGACGCGCATGATGGCCGAATCTGTCAACGACGTGGCCACGGTGCAGCGCACTTTGCTGCGGGATGTGACTGGCGCGGAAGACGATCTGATTGCACAGGGCCGTCAGGCACGTGAACTACAGCGCGACTTGCTGCGCACGCGCATGGTGGAATTTGATTCCATCTCCGAGCGTCTGTACGCCGTAGTGCGATTGACGTCCAAGGAAACGGGCAAGCAGGTCAAACTGGGGCTGTCTGGCGGCACGATTGAGATGGACCGCGGCGTGCTGGAACGCATGGTGCCGGCGTTTGAACATTTGCTACGCAACTGTGTGGACCACGGTATTGAATTGCCCGAGCAACGCAAGGCTGCGGGCAAGAGCGTAACGGGCACGATCAGTGTGCAGGTGGAGCAATCAGGCAACGATGTTGCGGTGACTTTCCAGGACGATGGTGCTGGCCTGAATGTGGCTCGTATTCGTGACAAAGCGCTGGCGCTGGGCCTGATTGCCGCCGATGAAGCCATTGATGCAGCCCGCGCCGCACAACTGGTGCTGATGCCTGGCTTTACCACCGCAGAGCATCTGACGGGGGTTTCGGGTCGTGGCATCGGCATGGATGTGGTGCGCACAGAGGTGCAGGCGTTGGGCGGACGCATTGAAACGAGTAGTGAGGAAGGCCAAGGCTCTTCATTCCGTTTGGTGCTGCCTTTGACAACCGCTGTGACGCAAGTGGTCATGCTGCGCGCAGGGGAGTTCTCTGTCGGTGTACCAGCCAGTCTGGTTGAAATGGTGCGCCGCGTCAGCCTGAGTGATTTGGAGGCGGCATATCGCAGTGGCGAATTGCTGGATGGCGATGCTCGCATTCCATTCTTTTGGGCCGGTGCGGTCTGGAGTCAGACACCACGCAGTTTGGACATTGGGGCGGGCAAGACACGGCCTGTGGTCATCTTCCGCAGTGCATCACAGCGGATTGCACTGCACGTGGATGAAGTGCTGGGCAACCAGGAAGTGGTGGTGAAGAATCTGGGCCCGCAAATGTCGCGTTTGCCGGGGTTAACGGGCATGTCCGTGCTGGCATCGGGCGCGGTAGTGCTCATTTACAACCCGGTAGCATTGACTGCGGTGTACGGTGAGCACATTCAACAGCTGGGCCAAGGTTTGCCTGCGCTGCTGGATGAACACACCGCCAAGCAGTTGCAGCGCGAAGCTGTGCCGACGGATCCGGTGACGGGACTGGCGTCTTCCAGCCAAGTGCCTTTGGTGATGGTGGTGGATGACTCCATCACCGTGCGCCGGGTCTCCCAGCGCTTGTTGCAGCGTGAGGGCTACCGGGTGGTGACAGCGGCCGATGGTTTGCAGGCGCTGGAGAAGCTGCAAGACGAAGTGCCTTGTGTGGTGTTGTCAGACATTGAAATGCCGCGCATGGATGGCTTTGACTTACTGCGCAATATCCGTGCACAAGAGCGGTTGCAGCAGTTGCCCATCATCATGATCACTTCACGCATTGCACAAAAGCACCGTGATCACGCCATGCAACTGGGGGCCAACCACTATCTGGGCAAACCGTACTCAGACGAAGAGTTGATGGGTCTGGTGCACCACTATGCGGTGGGCAAAGCTTTGCCAGTGGCACGTTCCGAGGCCACCATAGAGGTCAGCAGTACCAGTTGATGGACTGGGTAGATTGAAAAAGAGAGCTGCTGGCGCTTGTGCTTATTGAGTTTGCAATGTAAAAAACATTGAAATCTAATGAATACAAGCGCTGATAGCTCTCTTTTTGTTGAATGCTGCGGTATGTGCGCACGACCCAAGGGCTTAGCTCGCAGCGTGATTGCTGCAGCGGTTCACCGTTAAAATGCACAGTTATGCCCGCTGAATCTGTGTCCATCAACCTGACGCACCATTTTCTGATCGCCATGCCCGGTCTGGAAGATGAGTCCTTTTCCCGCAGCGTGGTGTATTTGTGTGAGCACAACGAGCGCGGAGCGCTTGGCCTGATCATCAACAAGACCTCCACGCTGAGTCTGCAAGCGCTGCTGCACAAAATCGATCTGCCTCTGGGCCGCCAGGATTTGCAAGATGATCTGGTCTTGCGCGGTGGCCCCGTACAAACCGACCGAGGCTTTGTGCTGCACGACCCCATCATCATCGAAGGCGCCAAGGACGATGAATCGGCCTACGCCTCCACCATGACCATTCCCGGTGGGCTGGAGATGACCACATCCAAAGACGTACTGGAAGCCATTGCCCATGGCGCTGGCCCACGCCGTGTGCTGGTGACGCTGGGCTATGCCTCGTGGGGCGAGGGGCAACTGGAGTCTGAACTGGGCGAAAACACCTGGCTGACGGTGGATGCGGACCCGCAAGTCATCTTTGAGACCCCGATCGAAGAGCGTTACAACAAGGCCATGGGCCTGCTGGGTCTGCAGCCCTGGATGCTGTCTCCCGACGCAGGGCACGCATGAATACCAATACCTCTGACACACGGCCCAGCAACGCTGCTGCACAGGCCGTGGGCATGCCTGCGCAATGTCCTGCGCACATTCAGCAGTTTCTGGCCTTTGACTTTGGCACCAAGCGCACGGGCGCTGCCTCGGGCAATCGTGTGTTTGGCGCGGCCAGCCCGCTGCCCACCATCAAGGCCGAAGGCGCTGATGCGCGCTTTGCCGCGGTGGAAAAACTGATCAAGGAATGGCAGCCACAAGCGCTGGTCATTGGCGTGCCGTACCACCCCGATGGCAATCCGCACGAAAACACGGTCAAGGCGTTGAAGTTTGGCCGCCAGTTGCGCGGTCGCTTCAACCTGCCTGTTTATGAAGTGGATGAACGCTACAGCACCACCGAAGCCTTGGCCGGTGGCGCCAAAGATGCCGATGCTGCATCGGCTTGCATCATCTTGGAGCAATTTTTGAGGAGCATTGCATGAGTCTTTCCGCTGGTTCTTTGGTGCTGGATGCCGAGGCCCTGTACCGTGAGTTGCTGCGCGGCGTGCGCAGCCTGATGGGTCCGAACACGCAACTGGTGGGCATTGCCTCCGGCGGGGCGTGGCTGGCGGAGCGTTTGCACAAAGACTTGGGGCTGCCGGGCAGCGCTGGGGTGCTGTCGTCGGCGCTGCACCGCGATGATTTTGCGCAGCGCGGCATGTCGCAAAGTGTGCAGACCCAGATCGATTTTGACGTGAACGATGCCGACATTCTGGTGATGGACGATGTGCTCTACACCGGACGCACCGTGCGTGCCATCCTGAACGAGTTGTATGACTACGGCCGCCCCGCCTGTGTGCGCCTGGCCGTGCTGGTGGACCGTGGTGGCCGTGAGCTGCCCGTGGCCGCTGAGTTCGCCGCCGCCCGTGTGGCGCTGCCCGCCAGCCAGTCGCTGGCGCTGGCACGCAGTGGCGACGGCACCTTCCACTTCGAAGTCAAAGAGGTTTAAACGTGCTGTACAAGCGCAATCCCCAACTGAACAAGAACGGTGAGTTGATTCACCTGCTCTCCACCGAAGGTCTGTCTAAAGACATCCTCACGCAGATTCTGGATACGGCCAGCAACTTCGTCAGCGTCAATGACCGCGAAGTCAAAAAAGTACCGTTGCTGCGTGGCAAGAGCGTGTTCAACCTGTTTTTTGAAAACAGCACGCGCACGCGCACCACGTTTGAAATTGCGGCCAAGCGCCTGTCAGCCGATGTGTTCAATCTGGACATCGCGCGCAGCTCGGCCAGCAAGGGTGAGACGCTGCTGGACACCATTGACAACCTCTCGGCCATGGCTGCCGATGTGTTTGTGGTGCGCCACAGCGAATCCGGCGCGCCTTACCTGATTGCCCAGCATGTGGCCCCGCATGTGCACGTGGTCAACGCCGGTGACGGCCGCCACGCCCACCCGACACAGGGCTTGCTGGACATGTACACCATCCGCCACTACAAGAAGGATTTCTCCAACTTGCGCGTGGCGATTGTGGGTGACGTGCTGCATTCGCGCGTGGCGCGTTCCGATATTCACGCGCTGACCACGCTGGGCGCTGCCGAAGTGCGCGTGGTCGGCCCGCGTACGCTGGTGCCCGCCGACATGGCCAGCATGGGCGTGCGCGTTTTCCATAACCTGGAAGAAGGCATCAAGGACTGTGACGTCATCATCACTTTGCGCCTGCAAAACGAACGCATGAGCGGTGCGCTGCTGCCTTCCAGCCAAGAGTATTTCAAGAGCTTTGGCCTGACGGAAAAGCGCCTGGAGCTGGCCAAGCCTGACGCCATCGTCATGCACCCCGGTCCTATCAACCGTGGCGTGGAGATTGACTCTGCCGTGGTAGATGGACCGCAGGCCGTGATCCTCTCGCAGGTGACGTTTGGTATTGCCGTACGTATGGCTGTGATGTCGATCGTTGCCGGCAACGAAGCCTGACATGTCAAGCCATCCTCCAGATGCGTTGTACGCCTTGCCCCCTCTCACGCTGCAAGCGGCAGGAAGGGGCGCGACACCATCGCGGCGGGTCGGGTCGGCACTGGCGCGGTGTCTCTGGTGAAAGCGTCCATGCCATGCGCAAGGGGCGTGAAGTGAAAAATATTTTTATAGCTGTTAGTGCTTGGTGCATAAGGGCTAGCAGTCAATTTGGTGTGAATCCATGAAAATCTTGATTCAAAACGGTCGCGTGATGGATCCCGCCCGCGGGATGGACCAAATCTGTGATGTCGCCGTAGCGGCTGGCCGTGTGGTGTCCATCGGCCAAGCACCGGCTGGCTTTGAGGCGGACCGCGTGGTGGATGCTTCGGGCCTGTGGGTTCTGCCTGGTCTGGTGGACTTGGCTGTGCGCTTGCGCGAGCCTGGTCACGAGCATGAAGGCATGCTGCAGTCTGAAATGGCGGCCAGTGTGGCCGGTGGGGTAACCAGCCTGGTGTGCCTGCCTGATACCGAGCCTGTGCTGGATGAGCAGGGACTGGTTGAAATGCTCAAGCTGCGTGCTGAGAATTTGCACCAGTCGCGCTTGTTCCCTATGGGCGCGCTCACCAAGGGCTTGCAAGGCGAAGTGCTCACCGAGATGGCCGAGCTGACGGAGTCGGGCTGCGTGGCTTTTGGACAGGCCGATGTGCCCTTGCCCAGTATCACTACGCTCAGCCGTGCCATGAGCTATGCCAACACCTTTGGGTATGCCGTATGGCTGCGCCCGCAGGACAAAGATTTGGGCAAGGGTGTTGCCGCCAGCGGCGCGCTGGCCACGCGCATGGGTTTGTCGGGCGTGCCAGTGGCCGCCGAGACCATTGCACTGCATACGATTTTTGAGTTGATTCGTGGCTCTCAAACCCGTGTACACCTGTGCCGCATCTCCAGCGCTGCTGGTGTGGAGCTGGTGCGCAAGGCCAAGGCCGAAGGTCTGAACATCACGGCGGATGTCTCCATCAATTCGCTGCATCTGACCGAAAACGATATTGGCTACTTTGACAGCAGCGCACGTTTGATACCGCCTTTGCGCCAGCAGCGTGACCGCGATGCATTGTCTGGCGCCTTGGCAGATGGCACCATCGATGCACTGGTGTCTGACCATTGCCCGGTAGATGACGATGCCAAGGTGCTGCCTTTTGCTGAAGCAGAAGCGGGAGCTACCGGTGTAGAGCTGCTTTTGTCGCTGGCCGTGAAATGGTCGCAAGACGGCGCAATTCCTCTGACGCGCGCTTTGGAGGTGGTTACCGCTGCCCCGGCACGCGTGCTGGGTGGTGCTCTGGGCACTTTGCAAGCCAGTTTAGGGCAACTTGTGGAAGGTGGCGTGGCGGACTTGTGCGTGGTCAACCCGCAAGCTGCGTGGACCGTGGCAGCGCCAGAACTGGTCAGCCAGGGCAAGTGCACGCCTTTCAACGGTTACGAGCTGCCAGCCCGTGTGCAACTGACGCTGGTGAACGGCCATGTGGCTTTTGAGCGCGGGTGATGTGCCACAAGATGGTGAAGACAGCGTCGATCAACAACTCCTGAAGGAATAGGCTGGATGGCTGGAACCTGGCGTGCAACGCGGCGACTGGTGCGGATGCTGTGGCATATCGTGCAAGGCATACGCCTCGTGCGCAACGGTTTCAACCATCTGGATGCCCATGCACAGCAACGCGAGGTGGAGCATTGGGCCCAGGGGTTTCTTCGCAAAGCAGGCATTGCATTGCAGGTTGAAGGTCTGCCGATTGCGGCCAACCCTGTGCTTTGGGTGGCCAATCACCAGTCCTGGCTGGACATTCCTACGTTGCACGCTGCGCGTTACTGCCGTTTTGTCTCGAAGGCCGAGATTGCCAAATGGCCTTTGGTGGGCCATTTGGCACGGTCGGTGGGCACCTTGTTTATTCAGCGTGGTTCGCGCCGCGAAACCCAGCGCATTGTGCAAACCATGACAGAGGCTTTGCAGCAGGGCGACAGTCTGGCCGTTTTTCCAGAAGGCACCGTGGGCAATGGCCGCGATTTGCTGCCGTTTTACGGAAACACGCTGCAAGCAGCCATTGATGCCGATGTACCCATTCAACCTGTCGGAATGACGTTTGTGGATGCCCGCACGGGGCAAGCTTCTTACGCGCCTTGTGAGGCATGGCAGGATGAGCCGATAGTGCGCAGCTTGTGGCGCACACTCAAGACAGACCATCTGGTTGCTGTGGTGCGCTATGGCACGCCAGAAAAAGCCAATGGACGTGATCGCCGCGCATGGGCCAGTGATTTGCGTGCGTGTGTAGAGGCGCTGCGCCAGCCTGCCACCGAGACTGTCGAGCCAGTGGCCAAGCTGCGCTGACCACAGCACGGCAACCTTCGGTGGGCTGGGGTAAGGTGGCAGCATATTCACTATATTGCCTGCAGCAGCGACGGCGCTGACTGGCCGCAGGCAATCCAGAGAGGGCAAACCATGACTTCTGACACCATCCATGTGGATGTGGCCGTGATTGGCGCAGGCACCGCAGGAATGCATGCATTCAGCACGGCTCACCGCGCAGGCGCTGACACCGTGCTGATTGACCAGGGGCCACTGGGTACGTCCTGCGCCCGTGTGGGGTGCATGCCCTCCAAGGCCGTGCTGCATGCGGGCAAGCGCTGGAGCACCTTGCAAAGTCTGCTGCCACAAGGTGCATCAGAGCAACTGCCAGCAGGCCACACCACCCCCCAGCAGCTGTGGCAAGAAGCCTTGACGGTGCGCGACGAGCTGGTGGATGGCAATGTGCGCAATGTGCACCAGCTGGCAGGCGAGCGTTTGCTGCAGGCATCAGCCCGCTTTGTCGCACCTGACACGCTGGCATTGAGTGATGGGCGCAAGGTACAGGCACGGGCCTTTGTGGTGGCCACCGGCTCGGAAGCCGTCAGGCCCGCAGGTCTGCAGGCTGAGCTGGGCCAAGCATTGATTACGACCGATGAGCTTTTTTATCTTCCGCAATTGCCACGCAGCGTTGCTGTGATGGGGCTGGGTGCGATTGGTTTAGAGATGGGACTGGCCTTGTCGCGCCTGGGCGTGCAGGTGGCCGCAGCGGGGCGCTCGCCCGTTCTGGCCAAAATTGCAGACCCCGAGGTGGCGCAGGCAGCCCGCCACTATTTCTCGCAACAACTGCCTTTGGCATTGAGTGAGGCGCAGATTACGGTGCACCGCGACGGCGAGGGCGTACTGATGCAGGCGGGGCCTTTGCGCCACCGCGCACAGTACCTGCTGGCGGCACTGGGCCGCAAGCCACGTTGGCAGGGGCTGGATATTGCCCAAGCCGGGGTGCAGCTGGATGACAAAGGGCGTCCGCATCTGGATGCCAACAGCTTGCGCTGTGCAGGTAGCCAGGTGTTTGTTGCGGGAGATGTTTCAGCCCACCGAGCCCTCATGCACGAGGCTGGGCACGAAGGCACGCTGGCCGCGCAGCAAGCGCTGCGCGCCTTGGGTGATGGGGATTGGAAAAATCTGCCTGAGCGTCACCGTACTGTGCCGATGTCGATTGTGTTCAGCGACCCGGACATTGCTGAAGTGGGTGCACGTTTTGATCAACTGCCACAAGACGTGGTGATTGGTACGGTGCGGGGCTCAGGCAGTGGCCGCTCCAAGCTCATGCAAGCGCCGCACCATATCTTGCGCTTGTACGCGCAACGCAGCTCAGGGCGTTTGCTGGGCGCAAGCTTGATGTGCGCTGGCGGTGAACATTTGGCCCACCAGCTGGCATGGGCGGTACAGCGCGAAGAAACGGTTCACAGCATGCTGCAGCTGCCGTACTACCACCCCACCATGGAAGAGATGATTGATACAGCCTTGCGCGATATGCGCCGCAGCTTGCGCAAGGCGTAACCGCACAGGCTGTGTTGACACACCTTGTGGGCACATGATTTTTGGCTTTTAAAAACAGGATGCAGCGTATGCGCAAGTTTTGGATTCCTTTGGCAGCAGTGCTGGGTATGACCGGTGTTGGCATGGCCGCCTATGCCTCGCACGGATTGGGCTTTATTACCGATCCGGTACTGCGTGAAAGCACGCGCAGCACGCTGCACATGGCGGTGCAGCAGCAGCTGTTTCATGCACTGGCGTTGCTGGGGGTGGGTGTTTTAAGCATTCGGGGTCTGGGCAATCGCTGGCTTTGCGCTGCAGGTGGTTTGTTTGCGCTGGGGGTGTTGCTGTTCAGTGGCCTGATTTATCTGCGCACCTTTACCGGGATTGAAGCTTTTCGTGCCTGGGTGCCTTGGGGTGGCACCAGCCTGATGCTGGCTTGGCTGGCTCTGGGGGTGGGCGGCTTTAAAGCTGCGCGCAACGCCTAAACTTGCACCCATGAGCGATATCACCATTTTTCACAACAACCGCTGCAGCAATTCGCGCGGTGCCCTGGACATTCTGCGCGAGCGCGGGTTTGAGCCCAATATCGTGGACTACATTGCCACGCCGCTGACGGCGGCAGAACTGGCGGAACTGATTGCGCACGTTGGTGTGCCGGTGCGTGAGCTGCTGCGCACCAAAGAAGCGGCGTACAAGGAGCTGGGTCTGGATAACCCGGCTGTGAGCGACGCCCACATCATCATGGCGGTGGCGCAGCACCCCGCATTGCTCAACCGCCCGATTGTGGTCACACCCAAAGGGGCTGCGCTGTGCCGCCCACCCGAGAAAGTGCTGGAGCTGCTTTAAGGCTTTGCCGTGCCTGCGCCAGAGGCAACAAGCCATACGCTAGCCTTAACAGCCGGAGCGAAATTGCCAGTCGCGGGTGTTTTGCCGGTCTTCGCGCAGGCGCTCCATCAGTTGGACTGAACCGCCGCGGCGTGCCAGTTCATCAATTTTTTTGATGCGCTGGTTGGCCGCCTCGCACTTGGCGGTGTCGGGCCGCGCTTGGCGTTGCGGTGGTGGCGTGGCTTGTGCCTTGTCCAGTTCACGCTCTGTGCGCTCCCACTCCCGGGCTTCTTTGTCTTCTTAGCGGTAGTTTTTTCGCTGCGAGCGTGTGGGCAGCGTGCTGCTTGGCGTGCTGTCTGTGGCGCTGGGGTGCACCTCGATTGCAGGCTCGACTTCTACGGCTTTTCCATCCGCGCAAGGTGCGTTGCTATAGCTATTGCCACAGCGGTATGCCTGCGCCTGGCTGGCCAGTGGGCACAGGCACAAAGCAAGCCATAACGCAGTGCTTTTCCAAGTAAGAGGTGTAGGGCGGGTGTGCATCGCCGCATGTTAAGCGCGCTGTTCTTTGCGTTCAAGCGCGCCCATCAAGAAGCAGGCATCCAGCAATCAAACATGGCTTTTTGCGCTTGGGTAATCAACGCTAGAGTCCCCCCAAATTCAAAAAATCAGGGCTTGTCTTTGGGCTTGATAGATTGCTGCAAACGCTGGGTGACCGATGTGGTGGAGTCACGCACTTGCGCGGCAGCCTGGCTCAGGCTTTGGGTGGTGGCGTGCACTGCCGACTGCGTGGCCGTACCCACAGAACGGCCCGCCTGCATGACGCTGTCTGCCGCTGCCTGTGCGGTGTGTACCACGCTGGATTTGATGCGCCCATAAACGGCCTGCGTGATTTGCGTGCCACAGTCTTTGACGATGCCGCCCAGCATCTGCGCAGCGCGGCGGGTGGCCCCTTGTTTGACGGTCTGGCGCTCTGGCGCTTGCTGCGGGGCGCAGTAAGCATCGGCAATCAAGCCTACGCGCAATGTCAAAAACGCATTGGCAGCACCGCTGGCCAGGCTGTTGGTGAGCAAGTTGCCCATGCCACCCAGCCCGGGAATACTGCCCACGGCCGCAGGCGTAGCCGATTGCACGATGGGAGCGGTCAGCTCTGCAAAATCTACATCGTCCAGACTGCTGGCAATCAGCACGCAAGCGCCGACGTTGCTGTACAGATAACTCATTTGCTTGATGGATGGGCGCAGACCATAGATGCGAGCAATGCGCCATACCAGCTGAATCTGGCTGACCAAGACGACCAAACCATCGAGTTTTCCGTTTTGCAGCAAAGCGGTGCTGGCCAGCACACTGGCTGCCGTGCGGCGGGTTTCGGCTTCCGCCGCATCACGCAAACGGGCAAGGGCGTGCATGACTTCTTCATCGCTGTTCAGCGGCTGGCCCACCAGATGGCTGCTGCGTGCCAGATGTGCCCGCAGGCGCAGTTGATACTCGGTGATGGCAGCCAGATCACCCTGAGCGGGAAAGCGCAGGGTGGCGGGCAGCCGCAGCAGCCACAGCGTAGGCACCACCACGGTGGCGACCAGCAGGCCGAGCAGGCTCCAGAAGACCGGCTGACCCGCGCCGGCATGCAAGCGGTCTGCGGCATCGGCCAGCTGGCTGACCATGGCCACGGCGAACACTCCACTCCACACCACAAAACCGGTAGCGCAGATCCAGAGCAGGCGTGAAGTAAAGCGTGTCATGGTCAGTTCTCTCCATCAAAACGGCACCCAGTGTGCCTGAGTGCGGTTAGCGCTGCTGACTCTGCATTCGATACGTCGTTGTTTTGTCTGGGCGTATCGTTGGTGCTGTTTGCGACTTTTTTCACGCCTTGTCTCCATTGCAAACCTGCGCTGTGCTGCGTGCTGCGTGCAGCTTGCGGCTGTCCGTGCGTGATGCGTGTGGTTGGGGTGGGGTTGAAAAATTCAGGCGCTGTGCAGCAAACCCTGCTTTTCGATGAAAGCAATCACCGTATCCAGCCCTTCCAGTGTTTTGAGGTTGGTCATCACAAACGGTTTCATGCCTTTGGGCGTATTGCGCATGCGCTCGGTATCGCTGCGCATGATGTCCAGATTGGCCCCCACATGCGGGGCCAGATCGGTTTTGTTGATGACAAACAAATCACTCTTGGTGATGCCGGGGCCGCCCTTGCGTGGAATTTTTTCGCCAGCGGCCACGTCGATCACATAAATCGTCAGGTCTGACAGCTCGGGGCTGAAGGTGGCGGCCAGATTGTCGCCACCCGATTCGATAAAGATGATGTCGGCATCCGGGAACTGGCTCAGCATGCGGTTGATCGCTTCCAGATTAATGGATGCATCTTCACGAATTGCCGTGTGCGGGCAGCCTCCGGTTTCCACGCCCATGATGCGTTCGGCGGGCAGCGCTCCGCTGATGGTCAGCAGGCGCTGGTCTTCCTTGGTGTAGATGTCGTTGGTGATGGCGATCAAGTCCCACTTGTCGCGCATGGCCTTGCACAGCATTTCAAGAATGGTGGTTTTTCCGGAGCCAACGGGGCCACCAATGCCGATTCGCAGAGGTGGCAGCTTCTTGGTACGCAGGGGAATATGGTGCAGTGCAGAAGTCATGGCGGTTCAGGTCGTCAGGAATGGGGTGGGGTAAAAAATTCAGGCCAAGTGATGGTCTGCGTGGTGGGGTGGTGACAGTGTCTGGGCAAGCATGGCGTAGCCTTTTTAGCTACGGAACAGCCGGGAGTACTGGTGCTCGTGCCGCGCAGAGAGAATGGCCAGCATGGGTGAGAAGGCCTGGCGCTCCCCATCGGGCAACGCCAGGGCGTGCTCGACAGCGGCAGGTATGTCAGCGGTCAGCCGCGCCAGAATGCGCTGGCCAGCGCTTTGCCCCAGGGGTACAGATTTGATGGCGGCCTGCACCATGTTCTCGGCCCAGCCAAAGGTGTAGGCCAGCAGGGCATTGCGTGCTGTTGCACCTGTCAGCGTGGCGGCCAGCGCAAATGCCATGGGGTAGCTGGCATCCTGGGCTGAGAGCCAGCTCGTTCGCTGTATGGCAGCAGCGTCATCGGCATAGCGGTTTTTGAGCCATTCGATCAGAGAGCGGCCCATTTGCTCCGTCTGCAGTCGCAGCTCACTGCTTTCGCGCGTGGTCAGTACCCACGCATTGAGGGCTGCAAGGCGCGATGCGTCATGGCTGGCCCATGCGGGCATGGCTTGCGCAATGGCCGCCATATCACCGCGCGATTGGGTCAAGTGCAATTGGGCAATCAACCAGTCAGAAGCTTCTGATTCCGTTGTTACCAGTGCTGCATTGACCGCAGATTCAAGTACTTCTGAGTAAGAGAACCCACCAATTGGCAGTGCTGGCGAGGCCAGCCACATCAACTGCAAGAAGCAATCCGGGGTGAGGGGCGATGCAGGTGTGTTCATGCACTTATTCCCCGCGCAGGGTGAGGAGCTTTAACCCCACAATACCCATGAGGATCAAGCCAAAGCAGGCCATGCGTGCCACGCTGCGGTCTTCTCCCAGAGCCAGCATTCCGTAAACGGCCGTGCCAACTGCACCGATGCCCACCCACACGGCATATGCCGTACCCACGGGAATGGTGTGCGTGGCCAGCGAGAGCAAATACATGCTGGCTGCAATGAAGGCTCCGCAAAACAGGCTGGGCCACAGCCGGGTGAAACCTTCGGTGCGTGGCATGGCGGCTGCGTAAAAGATTTCGCACAGACCGGCAGCAATCAAAAAGACCCAACTCATCCGCAACCGCCCTTGCTGTGCGCATGGTTGTGTGCATGCGCATGCGTGCCATGGGCATGGCATGCATGAGCGTGGTCATGGTCGTGTTGGCGGCTGCAAGCGCTGTGGTCATGGGAATGTGCATGCCCGTGATCGTGGTGGTGGTCTTGTGCGTGGCTGTGTCCGTGGTGGCTGTGGCCATCATTGGTCACATGGCCGCCGTAGGCACCGCCTTCAGGCTCAAAAGGCATATCAGCCTGCACCACGGTCATGTGCATGCTGCGCAGCATGTCGGCCAGCACATGATCGGGCTCAATTTTCAGGTGATCGGGCTGCAGCTCAATCGGCACATGGCGGTTGCCCAGGTGGTAGGCGGCACGCATCAGATCAAAAGGGCTGCCATGCGCAGCGCAGGCCGTGATGTGCAGCACTTTCTGTGGTGCTGCAATGACGCGCACCATGGAGCCATCCTCGGCCACCAGCACATCACCACCGCGCACAGCCTGGCCACGGGGCAAGAAAACGGCCAGCTCACGCCCTTGGCTGTCTGTGGCTGCAAAGCGTGATTTCTGACGAACATCCCAATCGAGTTCCACGGTGGCTGCGCGTTTGAGCAGTACGCTGGCCAGGCCATGGCCCTGGGCAAGGAGTTTATTTGCGGTCAACATTTGTTTCTGACTTTCCAAAGAAGTGCGACAAGCTGGCGTGCTTTATGCATTCGACAGCACTTTGTTTCAATCGATAGCATGACAAACATGTCAACCCCTACTGCGCTTTCTCTTCAGAAAAAATCCGACTGGCAGCCTTGTGGCGTAGACCATGTGGCCGTATATGGCACGCTGCGCGCGGGTGGCGTTAATGAAATAGCCCGCTTGCGCCCGGGCATCATCAGTACTGGCCGTACCACTTTGACGGGCACGCTGCATGATCTGGGCTGGTACCCTGGTCTGATTTTTCAAGGCACACAGCAGGTGCTGGCCGAGGTGTATCCGCTGGATCACGCGTTGGAGCAAGTGCTGGACGGATACGAGGGCATCTGGCCGCAAAACACGGGCGAATACACCAAACGTATCGTCACGCTGCCCGTGGCTTTGACCAGTGGCAGCACGCAGATGATGGCGTTGCTGGTCTATGAAGCCTTGCCCGCCACGGTGCAGCAGGCACCGATGATTGCTGCCAGCGACTGGCTGGCCTGGCACCAGGGCAGGGGCGTGCCGTCGGGGTCTACAGCCGCTTGAAGGCCGGCTGCGCGCGGCCTTGGCATGTGAGCGTGGAAGGTTAAATAACACGGCTCATAAAGCAGCTGTGGGGGTCTAGCCGGTAGCTGCCAAAGGGCGCGCAGGGCACAAAGCCATTGCGGGCATAGAGGCGGCGTGCCGGCAGAAAGAAGTCTTGGCTGCCCGTCTCCAGACTGATGCGCTGTGCGCCACTTTGCTGTGCCTGCGACAGCACAAAATCCAGTAATTGCTGCGCGGCACCGGTGCCGCGGTGCTTGGCGTCGATACGCATGGTCTTGAGTTCAAGGTGTGCGCTGTCAATGGTCTTGAGTGCGCAGCTGCCCACCAGCGCATCGTGCGCCCATGCCGTCCAAAAGCGTATGCCAGGCAGGCGCAATTGCGCCGTATCCAGCGCATGCACGCTTTCTGGGGGCGATACGCGGTGCATATCTTCCAGATGCGCACTCAGAAAGGCCACAACCCGAGGGTCGCGTGCTGCATCCAGTTCAAAACGCAAAGTGGTCATGGTGTGGCTCAAAACAAGAAGTAGCGCTGCGCCATGGGCAGGCTGGTGGCGGGCTCGCACGTCAGCAGCTGTCCGTCGGCGCGCACAGCGTAGGTTTGCGCGTCCACCTCCATGCGGGGGGCCAGATCGTTGTGGATCATGTGCTGCTTTTGTACGCCGCGTATGCCTTTGACGGCAGACAGGGTCTTGAGCAGGCCAAACCGCTCTCCAATGCCTGCAGCCAAACCAGCTTGTGACACAAAGGTCAGCGAGGTTTTGGTCAACGCACCGCCAAAACTGCCAAACATGGGGCGGTAATGCACGGGCTGCGGTGTGGGGATGGAGGCGTTGGGGTCGCCCATGGCGGCCATGGCAATGAAGCCGCCCTTCATGAGGATGGCAGGTTTGACGCCAAAGAACGCGGGCTTCCAGATCACGATGTCTGCCCACTTGCCCACCTCAATGCTGCCCACTTCGTGGCTGATGCCGTGGGCAATGGCAGGGTTGATGGTGTATTTGGCGATGTAGCGCTTGACGCGGAAGTTGTCGTTGCGTGCACCGTCACCACTCAATGCACCGCGCTGCTGCTTCATTTTGTGCGCGGTCTGCCAGGTGCGCAAAATCACTTCGCCTACGCGGCCCATGGCCTGGCTGTCCGAGCTGAACATGCTGATGGCACCGATGTCGTGCAGGATGTCTTCGGCGGCAATGGTTTCTTTGCGGATACGGCTTTCGGCAAAGGCCAGATCTTCGGCAATGCCTGCGTCCAAGTGGTGGCAGACCATGAGCATGTCCACATGCTCATCCAGCGTGTTGATGGTGTAGGGGCGTGTGGGGTTGGTGGATGAGGGGAGTACGTTGGCCTCGCCCACCACTTTCAGAATGTCGGGCGCATGGCCGCCGCCCGCGCCTTCGGTGTGAAAGGTGTGAATGGTGCGACCCTTGAAGGCCGCCACCGTGTCTTCTACAAAGCCGCTTTCATTGAGCGTGTCGGTGTGGATGGCAACCTGGGTGTCGGTCTCTTCGGCCACCGTCAGGCAGTTGTCGATGGCCGCTGGCGTGCTGCCCCAGTCTTCGTGCAGTTTCAGGCCAATGGCCCCCGCGCTGATTTGCTCGTGCAGGCCTTGCGGCAGGCTGGCATTGCCCTTGCCCAGAAAGCCCAGGTTCATGGGGAACGCATCGGCCGCCTGCAGCATGCGCTCCATATTCCACGGGCCGGGCGTACAGGTGGTGGCAAAGGTGCCGGTGGCGGGGCCGGTGCCACCGCCAATCATGGTGGTCACACCACTGGTCAGCGCCTCTTCAATCTGTTGCGGCGCAATGAAATGGATGTGGGTGTCGATGCCGCCTGCGGTGACGATGCTGCCCTCGCAGGAGATGATTTCTGTACCAGGGCCAATGATGATGTCCACACCCGGCTGGGTGTCCGGGTTGCCTGCCTTGCCGATGACGGCAATGCGCCCGCCTTTCAAGCCAATGTCGGCCTTGACGATGCCCCAGTGGTCGAGGATGAGTGCATTGGTCAGCACGGTATCCATAGCCCCTTGGGCGCGTGAAAACTGGCTTTGCGCCATGCCATCACGGATGGTTTTTCCACCCCCAAATTTCACTTCCTCGCCATAGCCACCAGCAGCCAGTGTGAAGTCTTTTTCTACTTCAACGATCAGGTCGGTATCGGCCAGCCGCACGCGGTCGCCCACGGTGGGGCCAAAGGTTTCGGCGTAGGCACGCTTGTCCATCGTTGCCATATCAAAGTGCTCCTTGAATCAGGCCACGAAAGCCGTAAATCTGGCGGTCACCGGCCACGTCCACCAGCTCTACCGTGCGCTGCTGGCCAGGCTCAAAGCGCACCGCCATGCCACTGGCAATGTTCAGGCGTTTGCCGTGCGCAGCCTGGCGGTCAAACTCCAGCCCGGCGTTGGTCTCTGCAAAGTGGTAGTGAGAGCCAACTTGAATGGGGCGGTCGCTGGCGTTTTTGATCAGCAGCGTAGTGACCGGACGGCCGGGGTTGAGGACATGTGCGCCTGCATCCACCAAAATTTCACCGGGAATCATGCTTTTATCCTTGGCGCAATGCCGCGCAGTGCATGGCACGGTGGCACGGCTTATCAATAACTGGCGCTGCACCAGCGCAGAGATGGCCCGCACCACCACCGTTGCCTGCCTTGGGGGCGGCGTTGTACGGCAGGGCTGGGGCGCGTTTCATTTAAGCCAGACGGGTCAGCATGAAGGCACCCAGTGCCGCAGTCAGCCCGCCAGCCAGCTTGGCGATCACCTGGTGGCGCTGCATGACTGCGTGGCCCAGCACGATGCCCATGAGGTGCAACAAGGCAGAGCCAGTGGCCATGCCCACAATGGCGCCCAGTGCGGCCAGCGCACTGTCTTGGGCCAGCTCGTAGCCGTGGGCGGCACCGTGAAAGAAAGCAAATACACCTGCCAGCGCAGCTGCAGCGCCCCAGGCCATTTTCTTTTGCACCATCACCAGCAGGCCCAGCACCAGCACCGATGCGGCAATCATGGGCTCGACCGCCGGAATATGCAGGCCCGCAAAACCGGCCAGACAACCCGCAATCAGCAATGCAACAAAGGCCGCAGGGGCACGCCATGCAGAGGCCATGGTCAATGCACTCCACGCGCCCACAGCCAGCATGGCCGCCAGGTGGTCTGCACCGCCAAAGGGGTGGGAGAAGGCGTGGGTCAGGCTGTCCAGAAAGTTGTGGTGACCGCCACCATCGGTACTGATGTGTGCCATCGCAGACAGGGGCAGGGCACAGGCAGCCGTGATGGCAGTGGTGATCAGATGTTTGGTTTTCATAGCTGTTAGCGCAGGTGAAGTAGGGGCCAGATGCCTGGAAGGCTTGAAATTCAAATAATCGGCTCGTGCACGGTGACCAACTTGGTGCCATCGGGGAAGGTGGCTTCCATCTGGATGTCCGGGATCATCTCGGGCACGCCGTCCATCACGTCCTCGCGCGTCAGCACGGTGCGCCCTTCGCTCATGAGCTGGGCCACGGTCTTGCCGTCGCGAGCGCCTTCCATCACAAAAGCACTGATCAGAGCGACGGCTTCGGGGTAGTTGAGCTTGAGACCACGGGCTTTGCGCCGCTCAGCCAGCAAGGCAGCGGTAAAGATGAGTAGCTTGTCTTTTTCGCGGGGAGTCAGTTCCATGGCGTGATCGGTGCAGTGCAAATGGGCGAAAGCGCCTGCACAGTCTTTGCAAGAGCCGTGCCAGTGCAAGCCTTGGCGCTAGCTTGGTGCAGGGGTGTTGCCTTGATTTGGTGCCAGGGTGCTGACTGCTGCGGGTGGTGAAGTTTTTATTGGTGCGAAGCGCAGCCAAAGCAGTGCAGTGGCACCGGTCATCGGTTTATGTTGCACCACTGTGGGGGTTGCAGGCTGTGCAGCCCAAAGTGGCACATGGCTTGCAAAGGGGCTGTTGAGACCGCTGGTGCGTACCAGTGGAACCCATCAACCAGCCCTTTTGAGGAGCACTTTCCATGAACCAGCGTCGTTTCACTTTGAAAACATTGGCTGCCAGCGCAGCGGTTGCCGGATTTGGTTTTGCGGGTCTGTCCGCCCAGGCGGCAGACACCATCAAGGTGGGGGTGCTGCATGCGCTGTCGGGCACGATGGCGATTTCGGAGACCGCGCTCAAAGACATGGCGCTGATGACGATTGAAGATATCAACGCCAAGGGCGGTGTGCTGGGCAAGAAGCTGGAGCCCGTGGTGATTGACACGGCATCCAACTGGCCGCTGGCGGCCGAGCAAGCCAAGCAGTTGATCAGCCAGGACAAGGTGGCAGTCACCTTTGGTTGCTGGACTTCGGTGTGCCGCAAATCGGTGCTGCCGGTGTATGAAGAAAGCAATGCGCTGCTGTTCTACCCTGTGCAGTACGAAGGTGAAGAGTTGAGCAAGAACGTGTTCTACACCGGTGCTGCACCCAACCAGCAGGCCATTCCCGCGGTGGAATACCTGATGGGAGAAGACGGTGGCTCGGCCAAGCGCTGGGTGCTGCTGGGTACCGACTATGTGTATCCCCGCACGGCCAACAAAATTGTGCGCGCCTTCCTCAAATCCAAGGGCGTGGCAGACAAAGACATCATGGAAAGCTACACCCCGTTCGGGCATAGCGACTACCAAACCATCGTGGCAGACATCAAGAAGTTTGCAGCCGGTGGCAAGACTGCCGTGGTCTCCACCATCAATGGCGACTCCAACGTGCCTTTCTACAAGGAGCTGGGTAACGCAGGCATCAAGGCAGTCGACGTGCCAGTGGTGGCTTTCTCTGTGGGTGAAGAAGAGCTGCGTGGTCTGGACCCCAAACCGCTGGTGGGCCATCTGGCTTCGTGGAATTACTTCATGAGTGTGAAGAACCCCACCAATGATGCGTGGATCAAGCAGTGGAGCGCCTACGCCAAGGCCAAGAAGTTGCCCGGCCAATCCACCAAGCCTTTGACCAATGACCCCATGGAAGCCACCTTCGTGGGCATCCACATGTGGAAGCAAGCCGTAGAAAAAGCCAAGTCGCTGGAAGTGAACAAAGTCATTGCGGCCATGGCGGGCCAGACCTTCAAGGCACCGAGCGGCTTTACGCTGACCATGGATGCCAAGAACCACCACCTGCACAAACCCGTGCTGATTGGAGAAATCAAGGCCGATGGCCAGTTCAACGTGGTGTGGAAAACCAAGGCACCCGTCAAAGCCCAGCCCTGGAGCCCCTTCATTGAAGGCAATGACAAGAAAAAGGACGAGCCAGAGAAGAAGTGATGCTGCGCTGAGATGGCTGGCGTGAAAGGTGAAAACCTCCAGCGACTGCCGTTTCAGCGAGCAAGGATGCGCTTTGCGCAGCCCAGTTTTTCTTCAGCGGCACGCACTTTCTGAGGTGGGCCGCTGGCTGATTGGATAGCTTATGTTTCTCCTCCTTTTGCGCAGACTCAGGCCATGGCTGGGGGCCGCCGTGGCTGCCATGGCTCTGAGCCAGGCACCAGTTCATGCCCTGACGGCAGAGCAAGCGCTGGCCATGGCCGATGGCGACAACAACAGCCGCATTGCTGCCATGCAAGACGCCGTTGCAACGGGAGATGCCACCCGTGTGGCAGATTTTTTGAATGCCTTGCGCGATGGTCAAGTGCAATACGGCGCAGGCCGTGCCTTCATCGTGCGTGGCGGTGAAGCACTGGATGTGGTCACCGGGCAGGCCACGGCGCTGCCAGAGGGTGTGGACGACGCCAGCACCAACAACCGCATACGCCGTGAAATTGGCAACGCGCAGGCTGCCCTGAATTTGTTTGTGGGCGACGACAGTGAGCGCTTGAGTGCTGCCAAGGCCATGCTTGAGGGCGCAACACCGCAGCGCCTGCCCATGCTGGACAAGGCGCTGGCCAAAGAAAGCAACGAGGCCGTCAAGGCTGAGCTGGAGATGGCCCGCTCTGCCGCCTTGCTGGGCAGCAGCAACGCCGCTGAACGCATGGCCGCCGCCGCCTTGCTGGCTCAGCGGGCAACGCCTGCCACACGCTTGCTGCTCAGTGAGCAGCTGACCCGGGAGCAAGAAGAGAAGGTGCAGATTGCGCTCAAGCGTGCGCTGGCAGAGGTCAATGACAAGCTGGCCTGGGGCGAGCGCTTGGGCGTGGCCTTTACCGGCATCAGTCTGGGTTCCATCTTGCTGCTGGTGGCGCTGGGCTTGGCCATTACCTATGGGCTGATGGGCGTCATCAACATGGCCCATGGTGAGCTGATGATGATTGGTGCCTATGCCACTTATGTGGTGCAAGGCGTTTTTCGCAGCTATCTGCCAGAGTTTTTTGACTGGTATTTGCTGGCTGCTGTTCCTGTGTCGTTCATGGCTGCGGCTCTGGTCGGGGCCGTCATGGAGCGCGGTGTGCTGCGGTTTTTGTATGGCCGCCCGCTGGAGACATTGCTGGCCACGTGGGGCATCTCGCTGGTGCTGATGCAACTGGTGCGTACTTTCTTTGGTGCGCAAAACGTGGCCGTAGAAAACCCGGTATGGATGAGTGGCGGCTGGCAGGTGCTGCCCAACCTCACGCTGCCGCTGAACCGTCTGATTCTGATTGTTTTTGCCTTCGCCGTACTGGCTGGGGTGGCCTACATCATTGCCAGAACACGGCTAGGCCTGTTTGTGCGGGGTGTCACGCAAAACCGCCCGATTGCCGCGTGCATGGGGGTCAATACAGCGCGGGTAGACACCATGGCCTTTGCACTGGGCAGTGGCATTGCCGGTCTGGCGGGCTGCGCCTTGAGCCAGGTGGGCAACGTGGGGCCTGACCTGGGCCAGAGCTACATCGTGGATGCGTTCATGGTGGTGGTGCTGGGCGGGGTTGGCCAGTTGGCGGGCACGGTTTACGCCGCGCTGGGGCTGGGCATTCTCAACAAGTTCCTGGAAGGCTGGACCGGTGCGGTGCTGGCCAAGATCGCGGTGCTGGTGTTCATCATTGCTTTCATCCAAAAGCGCCCCCAAGGCATTTTTGCGATGAAGGGCCGCAGTGCGGAGTGAACATGAAGCAACCCCCTGTGCGGCTTTGCCGCTTCCCCCTTCTCTCGCTACGCGGGAAGGGAGACAACGCCCTCGCTGCGGGGCGGCCCTTGCTTGGCGTTCGCCGTTGGAAAACCCGCCAGTGCCATGCGCTTGCTGTGCTGCATGGTGAAGATGGAGGATTGAAATGGATTTAACAAGAAATTTGGGTAGCGTGCCGCATGTTCAATTGCCTAGCCGCAAACCCTTGCTCACCAAGGCGGGCTGGTCGGCCTTCATGGTGGCGCTGATTGTGGTGTGCGCGCTGGCTCCGGTGCTCAATTTGTGGGTGGCAGAAGGCAGCGTGTTTCACCTCTCAGACTACGCAGTGCGCCTGCTGGGCAAGATCATGTGCTACGCCATCTGTGCGCTGGCCATGGACCTGATCTGGGGCTACACCGGCATCCTGAGTTTGGGGCACGGGCTGTTCTTCGCTTTAGGTGGCTACGTGATGGGCATGTACCTGAGCCGCCAGTCTGCGGGGGCCGATGAGCTGCCTGCCTTCATGGTATTTCTGGCCTGGAAAGAGCTGCCCTGGTTCTGGGCACTGTCAGACAGCTTTGTGGCCACCTTCATTTTGATCTTTGCAGTGCCGGGTGTGGTGGCCTTTGTGTTTGGCTGGTTTGCCTTTCGCTCGCGCATCAAAGGTGTGTACTTTTCGATCATCACGCAGGCCCTGACGTACGCGGCCATGTTGCTGTTCTTTCGCAATGAGACGGGCTTTGGCGGCAACAACGGTTTTACCGATTTCAAGCGTATTCTGGGCATGCCACTGGCCACACAAGAAATGCGCATGGCGCTGTTTGTCATCACGGGCTGCACATTGCTGGGCTTTTTTCTGCTGGCGCGCTGGCTGGTGCGCAGCAAGTTTGGCCGGGTGCTGCAAGCTGTACGCGATGCAGAAACGCGCGTCATGTTCTCGGGCTACTCGCCGCTGCCCTACAAGCTCACTATCTGGGTGATCAGCGCCATGATGTGCGGCGTGGCGGGGGCGCTGTATGTGCCGCAGGTGGGCATCATCAACCCGGTAGAAATGTCGGCGGCCAGCTCGATCGAGATTGCGGTGTGGACTGCGGTGGGGGGGCGGGGCACTTTGGTGGGGCCGATGGTGGGGGCCTTTGCCGTCAACGGTGCCAAGAGCTGGCTGACCGTGGCCGCGCCCGAGTTCTGGCTCTACTTTCTGGGTGGCCTGTTCATTGTGGTGACGCTGTTCATGCCCCACGGCATCGTGGGTGTGGTGCGCAAGTTGCGCAGCAAGCTTCAGGGCAAGAAGAAGGCAGGTGTGGCATGACCCCGGATCTGTTGGAAGCGGGCGCTACCCGCATGCGCGCCGCCGCTGTGAAGGCTGCGCAAAACACCGAATCTGGTGGCCGCAGCGCCAGCATGGCGCGCATTGCGACACCGGGTGAGGTGGATGTCACCCACGGGCGCATCTTGTATCTGGAAGACGTGCATGTCAGCTTTGATGGTTTCAAGGCCATCAACGGCCTGAACCTGGACATTGCCCCGGGCGAGCTGCGCTGCATCATTGGCCCCAATGGTGCGGGCAAAACCACCATGATGGACATCATCACTGGCAAGACACGGCCCCAGAAGGGCACGGTGTTCTTTGGCTCCACCATTGATTTGCTGCGCCATAACGAGCCGCAAATTGCGCAGCTGGGTATTGGCCGCAAGTTTCAGAAACCCACGGTGTTTGAGCAGCTGACGGTGTTTGAAAACCTGGAACTTGCCCTGAAAACGCACAAGGGCGTCAAGCACTCGATGTTTTTTAAGCGCAACAGCGAACAAAGCGATCGGCTGGCCGAAGTGCTGCACACCATCCATCTGGCCAGCAGCATGAACCGCATGGCGGGTGAGCTGTCGCATGGACAAAAGCAGTGGCTGGAGATTGGCATGCTGCTGATGCAAGACCCCAAATTGCTGCTGCTCGATGAGCCCGTGGCGGGTATGACCGATGAAGAAACCGCGCGCACGGCGGAGCTGTTCCTGCGCCTCAAAGGCAAGCACTCGCTGATGGTGGTGGAGCACGACATGTCCTTCATCAACACCATCAGCGAAAAAGTGACAGTGCTGTGCGACGGCAGTGTGCTGGCCGAAGGCACGCTGGCTCAGGTGCAGGCGGACGAACGCGTGATTGAGGTGTATTTGGGCAGATAAGCTAATGGAGCTTATGTGCAAATAAAGTAGCTGTTAGCGCTTGTATTTAAAGAGTTTCAGATAGTTTTAATGCTGAAAACTAATGAGTATAAGCGTTGATAGCTATTAATATTGAAAACAGGTCAGCCATGGCGGCTGTCTGCGCAGGTTTAAGCTGCGCTGGAGACCAGAAATGCTCAAAGTCGACAACCTGCACCAGTACTACAGCGGTTCGCACATTTTGCGCGGAGTGAGTGTGACGGCGCAGTCTGGCAAAGTCACCGTCTTGCTGGGGCGCAACGGTGTGGGCAAGACCACCCTGCTCAAAAGCCTGATGGGACTGGTGCCCATCAAGAGTGGAACCATCGAATGGAATGGCCAGCCTATTCACAAACTCACGCCGTATGAGCGCGCGCGCCGAGGCATTGGTTTTGTGCCCCAGGGCCGAGAGATTTTTGGCCGCCTGACGGTGCAAGAAAATCTGCGCATGGGGCTGGCCTATCAAAGTGCCAGCACACCCATTCCGCCGCATTTGTATGAGCTGTTTCCTGTCTTGCAGCAAATGCTGCACCGCCGTGGCGGTGACCTTTCTGGTGGGCAGCAGCAGCAACTGGCCATCGCCCGTGCGCTGGCCCCTGCGCCGGGGCTGCTCATTTTGGATGAGCCCACAGAAGGCATTCAGCCCAGCATCATCAAAGACATTGGCCGTGTGATCCGCATGCTGGCCAAAGAGCATGGCATGGCCGTGCTGCTGTGCGAGCAGTACTACGACTTTGCCCAAGAGCTGGCGGACGAATATGTGGTGATGGAACGCGGCGAAGTGATTGCCGCTGGCCCGGGCGCTGAGATGCAGGACAAGGGCATTCAGAAGCTGGTGGCAATTTAGCAGGCCTCATACGGCCCTCACAGCCGTCGCGGCGCGCGCATCGGATCTGCGCCGTCCATCTTTGTTGTGCTGATCGTGCTTAGTTGGTGTGGTGCTGGCGGAAAAATGCCCACTCTTCAATCTCACGACCGTCTGGCAGCACGCACATTGCGTGTTCGCCCTGGACTGTTTTCACCATGCGCAACATGCCGCCTTGCTGTATGCAAAACACCGAAGCTGGGTTGGCCATGCCCACGTTGGGCGGCGTGCCAGTGGGGGCTGAAGGAGGGGCAGGTGAATGGCTGCAGGCGCTAAGTACCAAAGCGGTAGCGGCCAGGCTGGTGCTTTTTTTCATGAGCAGGTGGAGTTGCATTTGGTGTGAGCAGCATAAAAGCAAGGCCCAGGTGACCGTGTGCCAGAGGGTCTTGTTTGCCTGTCAGCATGTAGACCTGTTAACACCACCCTTGGTACGTCGTTGCTTGGCCTTGTCGTAAGCCTGTACTGCCTGTACTACCTGTCGCTTCGTGCCGCGTTTCCAAGGCAAATCAAGGATTTTCCGGGTGGTGCTAGCGGCGCTTAGCGCCGGGGCACGGTGGTTTTTCTTTGGGATAAGGCCTGCAGATAAAGCGGCATGACCTTGGGCACATAAGCGTCCAGCTCTGCAATACGGTCGGCACCGGCGGGGTGGGTGCTTAGAAAAGAGCTGCCTTGGCTGCCTCCGCTGACTTGCTGCATCTTCCTCCACACCGACGATGCGTTGCGTGGGTCATAACCTGCGCGGGCCATGAGCTCCAGGCCAATGATGTCGGACTCCAGCTCCATTGCGCGTGAGTTGGGCAGGTGCACCAGCATTTGCGAGCCGGCATCCATGATCTCGCCGGGCATGCCGGTGGCGGCGGCGACGGTGCTGGTGATCAGGCTGGAGAGTGTTTTTTGCGAGGCTTGTTCACGCGAATGCTCGCGCAATGCGTGCGCAATCTCGTGGCCCATGATGGCGGCCAGCTCATCGTCGGTGAGCTTGAGCTTTTGCACGATGCCGGTATACACCCCGATCTTGCCGCCGGGAGCGCAGAAGGCGTTGATGGCATCGGACTCAAACACATTGATTTCCCAGGCCCAGTTTTTGGCGTCAGGCCGGAATACGCCCACATGGGCAATCAAGTCATTGCCAATCCTGCGCACGCGCTGCGTCATGGCGGCATCGGTATTGAGCTTTTTCTTGGCTTGAGCGTCGGCGGTCAGCTGTTGAAAGCCCTTGGCCGCTTGCGCGTTGATGGTGTCACTGGAGACAAGCATCAGTTGGCTGCGTTGCAGCCCGATGGCCCCCGAATTGGTGGTGCTGGCACAGCCTTGCAAAACTGCCGCAGTCAGCAAGGCACTGCCAATGCGCAGCAGCCAGCGGGGAGCCATTTCAAAAGCCATGTTTAAGTTCTTCAAGATGCGTCCCTACCAGAAACAAAAAAATCAAACGCAATTGAATCACAGGCGTGGTCTTCCCACAAATGCATGGCCAGCTAGCGCTGGGACGTGAAAAAGCCGTATTGCACGGCATGCAATACGGCTTGAAGCGATGGATGAAAGAGGATTACTGGATATTCAGCGTCACTGTCTTATCAACAGGCTGAAGGCGCTGCAATGTCAGTGTCAGCACACCAAGCTCCAGTTTGGCGCTAGAGGCTGCAGCATCAATCTTGTGTGGCAACTCCCAGCTGCGGCGTACTTGGCGGGGTGCACCTTCTACGCTGCTCAGATGCACCATGTTTTCTTCAATACGCAATTGCAGTTGTTCACGGCTCAAGCCTGGTACGTCCACCGACAGCACTGTCGCTTCGTCGCTCTGGCTGACCTGAAAGTCTGCATTGAGCTGATTGGTTGCGTGCGTTGCGGCTTTCAAGAAGCGTTGCAGCGCTTCATCGGGACGGGTGACGTTACGGATGATTGGTGTAGCGAGAAACATGCTCAAACTCCTTGTGTAAAGGGCGCTGTCTGCGCCTGGATGCTCCCTACATGTCATCGCCTCGCGATTTTTCAAGAGATTTTTTTCAAGAATAAATTTTGTTTAAAACACTTGAAAAACTGTCAACTGTCTTTATTGCACACGCATTAGCGATGCATTGGCAAGAGGTGGTCATTGCAGTGAATGCAGCGATCGTGGCTTCAGGCAGGCTTTTTGGGCAGAGCAAGGCTTGCCATCAGGCAGGATCGGACGTGTCACTGGCGCACTGCAGAAATTGCTGAATCCAGCGGCTGTGGGCAGAAGCTCGCATCCACAGCAGACCCACTTCGCGGCCGCTGGCTTCGCGTGAGGTGGTGTGCGCAAGAGGCAGTGCCCGGATGGACTTGCCCCGGGTGAGCGCATGGCCAATGTCAGGCACCAGGCCAACCCCCAAGCCTTGTTCGACCAGCATGGCAATGGCCAGCACGGAACTGATCTCAAACCGCTCTTGGGCAGTGATGCCCGCGGCCTTCAGGTATTCATCGGCCAGCTTGCCACCGCCCAGCCTGCGCTCATAGCGCACCAGCGGCTGCGTACGCAATAACTCCAGAGGGTCGCGGTGTGCCAATGCTGCTGGGGCCAGCACCACCAAAGGTTCATGGCGCAGGCCGTGCCAGAGCACGGATTTGGGCAGGTCAAACGCTGGTTTAAGGCACAAGGCTGCATCCAGCTCGGTTTGCAGCAGAGCGGTGTACAGCTCAGGCGTCAGCCCGGTGCGGATATGCACGCGCACGCGGGGGTGGGTGTGTGTAAAGCGGCGCAGCATGTCAGGCAAAAAACCGTGCAGTGCTGTATTGACACTGCCCAGGCGCAGCACACCGGCATCTTCTTCAGAAACCACGTGATCGCGCAGTTCGTGCAGGCTCACCAAGAGGCGTTGCCCCTTTTCATACAAGCGCTGGCCCGCTCCATTGGGGCGCACATTGCGCCCTTGGCGCACCAGCAGGGCGCAGCCCATCTCTCCTTCCAGAACTCGCATTTGCTGGGCAATGGCTGCGGGGCTGAGGTGCAGTTGCCGGGCCGCTTCAGACATGGAGCCGCAGTCCACTACTTTCAAAAAATTGTAGATGTATGAGGTTTCCATTCAACACATTTTCTTAAAAATGATGAAAGTGTAGGCCAGTTGGTTTCTCGCGTGGGAACATTGAAACTGCAGGCTAATGGATAGGCACAACAAGGAGACAAGCATGAACAAGCCTCAACCCCAGAGCCTGGGTGCAATGATGAAACGCCGCCAGTGGCTGCAGTCTGCTGCAGGCGTTGCAGCGTGTGCGGCACTGCCTGCATGGGCACAAGGGCGCAGCAGTGCCAGCGGGCGTCTGGTCGTGCCTTTTGCGCCGGGTGGCGGCAATGACGTGTTTGCGCGCCAGCTTTCACACGGCCTGTCAGAGGCGTTTGGCTACAACATGATTGTGGAAAACAAGCCCGGTGCGGGTGGTAATTTGGGCACTGAAATGGTGGTGCGTGCCAGCCCTCAAAGTGACACCTATCTGCTCGGCCATACCGGCACGGTGTCGATCAACCCCGCGCTCTACAAAGGCCTGAAATTCAATCCCACCACCGATTTGCAGCCCGTGGCCATGTTTGCTTCGTCGGCCTTGTTGCTGGTGGTGCCCGCTAGCTCTCCCATCCGCAACGTTGCCGAGCTGGTCAAAGTCTTACGTGAAAAAGGCGAGGCGATGAACTATGCCTCCAGCGGTTCGGGCTCTGGCGGACATCTGGCGGGTGAAATGCTGACATTTATGCTGGGTGTGAAGGCCACGCACGTGCCTTACAAGGGCACGGCCCCGTCGTTGAACGATGTGGCAGGCGGCCTGGTGGACTTCAGCTTCAGTGTGATTCCTGCGGCACAAGCGCTGGTCAAGTCTGGCAAGCTGCGTGCGTTGGCAGTGACCAGTTTGCAACGCCATGCACAGCTGCCCGATGTACCCACCGTGGCTGAATCAGGGGTTGAGGCGCTGGCCAAGTTTGAGAGCACGCTCACCTACGGTGTGCTGGCACCCAAGGGCGCTGCTGCCAATACGGTCAAAAAACTCAGCGATGAAATTTTGCAGGTGGCTGCACAGTCTGCTTTCCAATCCAAACTGGGGGTGGAAGGGGCCGTGCCTTTGCTGGGTGATGCCAAGGCGTATGCCAAAAAAATTCAGGAAGAAACCCGTAAATGGGATGCCGTGATCAAAGCATCGGGTGCATCGGTATAAATCTCAGCACAACAAGCGCAGTCATGGTTTTTGCATCGTCGTCTTTAATGAGTGCCTATCTGCATCCGCTGCCGGAGGTGGAGCTGTTCAGCGACAGGCAGTGGATTGATGCCATGCTGCGTTTTGAAGCGCAGCTTGCCATGGCGCAGGCCGAATGTGGTCTGGTTCCGCAGGCGGCTGCACAGGCCATTGCTCAGGCCTGTGCGTCGGTTGCGCTGCATCCAGAGGAGTTGGCCGCACAGGCGCGCCAAACCGGGGCGCTGGGCATGGGGGTGGTTGCCCCTTTGCAGCAATGGCTGCAGCGCCATGCCCCGGAAGGGCTGCCCTGGCTGCATTGGGGCACCACCACCCAGGATGTGGTGGACACCGCCAATGCCATGCTGACGGCCCATGCCCTTGAGGCTTTGCAACAGCAATTAAAGGGGCTGCAGCAGTCATTGCTGCAAATGGCCCACGAGCATGCCGCGACACCGGTGCTGGGGCGCAGTTTGCTTCAGCCGGCGCAAATCACCAGTTTTGGCTTGAAGTGCGCGCAAACCGCCGCCGCTTTGGGGCGCAGCAGTGCGCAACTGCAGCGGCTGGCCGCACAGGCGCTGTGTGTGCAACTGGGCGGGGCTGTGGGCAATAGCGCTGCATTGGGTGGCGATGCCATGCGTGTGGAGCAGGCATTAGCACGCCGCCTGGGGTTGAAGGCTTGCGGCTACAGCTGGCACACCCAGCGCGATGACTGGATGCGTCTGGGCATGGAAGTGGCGGTGTGCGGTGGAAGCCTGGCCAAACTGGCCAAAGACTGGGCCTTGCATGCGCAGTATGAGGTGGGTGAGCTGTGTGAGGCTGCGCGTGGCATCACATCCAGCGCCATGCCGCACAAGCGCAACCCTGTGCATTGCCTGCAGGCTTTGGCACAAACCAAGGCCGTGCCGCAACTGGCGGCCACCTTGCTGGCGTGCATGGACCAGGCACACGAACGTGCATTGGGTGAGTGGCAGGCCGAGGTGGTGCACTGGGCACAACTGTGGACGCATGTGCATGCAGCGGCTGCTGCTTTGTGTGCGGCTGCACAGGGCATGCAGGTGCATGCACCGCGCATGCAGGCGCATATCGACAGCTTGCAGGGGGTGGTGTTCTCCGAGCAGCTCACGCAGGTGATCCTGCCCTTGCTGGGCAAACCAGATGCGCAGGCCGCCGTGGCACTGTGCGCGCACCAGGCTTTGCAGCAAGGCCAGCCTTTGCCCGCACTGCTGGTGGCTTACCTCAAAGAGCAGGGCCATGTGGTCAGCGAAACGCTGCATGCCCAGCTGCATGCAGCAGCCGATGCCCACGTTGCGGCGCAGGCATCGGCCTTGCGTTGCCATGAATTACTGGCCCAGATGACCAGCGCATGCCAGCCTGTGCCACTGAAAGAAAGCATTGCATGACAACAGCACCATCGCTAGACAGCTTGCAGCAAGGGCTGCGCAATCGCCGCCAGGTTTTGGGCGATGCCTGGGTTGAGCAATCGGTCAGCAACGCCAACGCGCTCAATGTCGAGTTTCAGCGTTTGATTACGTCTTACGCCTGGGACAGCATCTGGAGCCGCCCCGGTCTGGATCGCCGAACACGCCGCATCATGGTGCTGGCCACAACGGCTGCCATGGGGCGCTGGGAAGAGTTTGAACTGCATATTCGCACCGGCTTGATGGCCAACCCCCAGGAGGCCGATGCAGCGCCGCTGGACCTTGAGACGATCAAGGAAGTGCTGCTGCAAACCGCCGTGTACGCCGGAGTGCCTGCAGGCAATACCGGCATGGCAATCACGCTGAAAGTGCTGCGCGAGCTGGGGCGCGAGCCTGAGAAAAGCAGTTTTTTCCCGGCCCCCTGAGCGCTTAGCGCTGGGAGCAGACCGTCAGTCTGTGCAGCTACTTACATTGACCAGATGCGTGGCGCTGTCCCCGGCAGTTGCCACTGCTCTTGGCGCCAGCACACACGCACTTGCTGCCACAGCTGCATCAAGGGTTCAACCACTGGCGCTAAGCCACGCAGTACCAGCATGTGCGCGTTGGGTGCGGTCACACCGCACCACTGTCCTTGGGGGTGTGCATCCAGCACGGCGCGTGTGGCGTCCAGCAAGTGCTCGCGCTGCGTGCGTGTCAAGGCGGTGCCGCAGGCCAGCAGCATGCTGCCCATACAGCGCTGGCCGGCCAGGCCCAGTGGGCTGTCCATCAGGTAAGCATCATCGGCACGCACGGTGCCGTGCTCCAGCCAGTGGCCTGGCCACTGCATGTGCTGGGTAAAGCGGCCTTGCACAAAGGGCTCGCTGGCGTGGGGCAGGCCGAAGGCGGTGATGTCCCAGGCCATCAGCTCCGCGCCTTCGGCCACATCCATGTGCAGCAGGTTGTGGGCATCGCAGGCGTTGTAGGCCAGTGCTTCCAGCGGCAGCCATTCCAGTCGCGCCCCGGTTTGCAGCTTGAGGTGGGTGCGCTGGGTGGCAGGTTCGCCACTGGATTTGTAAAAGCGGGTGGCACCGGGTGTGGTGATTAGCGCATGGGCATGGGTGCCTACTTGCACCGTAATGTCCAGTGTGTCACCGCTGACCAGACCGCCGGGCGGGTGCACCAGCACGTTGTGGCACACGGCATCGCCCTCGGGGTAGAGGCTGCGCAGCACGCGCAAGGGCCCATCGTGGCGGAAATGCACGCGCGAGCGCCCTGCACTGAGGGAGTAGTTGAGATCAAGTTGAGCAAGCCAGGCCATGCACTGTGATAAGCAAGAAATGCGCCCAATGCACCAAGCTGGGGCGTGATAGCGCAAATAAGGCTGCGGTTTGCGGGGTGGTGCCAGCTGTTGTTAAGGGGGAAAGCGTGGTGCTTACAGATCTGTGCTGCTGGGGTTGGCGTTGTCGGGGGCAGACAACCAGCTGTCTTCATACACGGCCAGGGCTTCGTCCACCAGACAGGGGCCGGCGCACTCCACGGGCTCGGTGGCGCTGGCAAAAATATCGTGGCAACTGAGGTGAATGGGGCGCAGGTCTGGCCGGATGTGCTGCAAGCGCTGCCAGTCCAGCCCATACACCACCCGGCGCAGGCCTGCTGAGCAGATGGCGCTGGCGCACATGGCGCAGGGCTCTGCGCTGGAGTACAGCGTGGCCCCGGCAATCACGTCGGCAGGCAGGCGTGCTGTGCCAATCTGGCGCACGGCATTCATTTCTGCGTGGCCTGTGCTGTCACCGGTCTCCTGGGTGTTGCTGAAGGCCTCGGCCAAGATACGCCCATCGCCTGCCACGATGATGGCGCCGAAGGGGCGGTTGCCCCGTATGCGCGCCGCGTTGGCCCAGACAAAGGATTGCCGCAGCCAGTGCTCGTCGGGGCTGTTGAGTGGCTGCTCGTCTTCGGGAGGCATCTGGTTGGAATGGGTGTTGGACTGAAAAAAATGGGCTTGCATGGGTGGGCCTTTCCTGCACGGTGGGTGGGTCCACAACACGCAGACCCAGGGGTATTGCGTGCGTTTGTTGATGGCAAGCTTCAATGCACAGGCCGTGCCAAAGCGGTGGGGAATTTGTAGGTGAGAGGATGGGTGATTTGTAAGTTGTTGTGAGTTGGTGTGAGCTGTCGCGTGGGTTGAAAAAGAAAAAGTACCGATTGCTGGCGTTGCATTGAAAAACAAGGGTTGTCAACGCTGATTGATCCAGCGTTTGAATGCGATTGATAGACATTAGATGGAGATTGGATAGAGATGGTGCAGCGCTGTACGGGCTTGGTGCAGGGCATAAAAAAAGGCCTGCACAAGGCAGGCCCAAGTCGAGGATCGAGAAGATGAGCGTTGCTCCATCAGCAACGCTCGATCAATGGTTGTGTGAGCTGCGGTGTGCCCATGCGGTGGTGCGTTTTTCTACCCAGCTGAACAGCTCATACATGGCCATGGCCATGGCCCCCACGACCAGCAAGCCGGCAAAGGCCAGACCCATTTGCATGGATGAGCCGGCCGAGATCAGCAGGTAGCCAATGCCTTCGTTGGCGGCCGTCATCTCTGAGACGGTGGTGCCCACAAAAGCCAGAGTAATGGCTACCTTGAGCGAGCCGTAGAAGTAAGGCAGCGAGCGGGGCAGGCCCACTTTGATCAGTACATCCCAGCGCTTGGCACCCAGTACGCGCAGCACATCTTCCAGCTCAGGCTCCAGCGTGGCCAAGCCTGTGGCAATGTTGACGGTGATGGGGAAAAAGCTGATGAGGAACGCCGTCAAGATGGCTGGGCCCACACCAATGCCAAACCAGACCACCAAGATGGGCACGAAAGCAGCTTTGGGCAAGGCGTTGAAGGCCGTCATCAGCGGGTACACGGCGGCATAGGCCAGGCGTGAGCTGCCAATCAAAAAGCCCAGCAGCACGCCCACCACAATGGCAATGCCAAAGCCGGCCATGGTCACCCAGAAGGTGCGCCAGGCGTGGCCAGCAATCACGCTGTGGTATTCCATGAAGTCCTTGAGGATGAGCGCAGGACTGGGGAAGATGAAAGGTGAAACCTGAAAAGCAGAGCACACCACTTGCCACAGCACGATCACGGCCAGCAGCAAAATCCAGGGTGACCAGCGCTCCAGCTGTTTGTTGTTGAGCTTGTACATGTTCAATGGCCTGCGACTTATTGGTTGATGACGGCGCCGACTTTGCGCATGGCACCGATGTGGCCGCGCAACTCGTGCACGATGTCGGTGAATTCCTTGGTGTACGTCAGCTCCAAGTCACGGGGGCGGGCAATGTCGATATCACGGCGCACCACAAAGCGGCCGGGGCTCTTGCTCATCACATACACGGTGTCCGCCAGAAAGACCGACTCGCGCAGGTCGTGGGTGACCAAGATGACGTTGAATTTCTGTTCCGCGTGCAGGTCACGCAAGATGCACCACAGCTCTTCGCGGGTGAAGGCATCCAGCGCACCGAAGGGCTCGTCGAGCAGCAGCATCTTGGGCTCGTGAATCAGCGCCCGGCAAATGCTGGCGCGCTGTTGCATACCGCCAGAAAGCTGCCAGGGGAACTTGTCTTCGTAGCCACCCAAGCCCACTTTTTGCAGCAGATGGCGTGCGCGTTCTACGTACTCCTTGCGGCGTGCCTTGAACTGGGAGCGGTGCGGCTCCACGATCTCCAGCGGCAGCAGTACGTTGTCCACCGTGGTGCGCCAGGGCAGCAGCGATGGGGACTGAAAAGCCATGCCTGAAATCTTCAGCGGGCCGGTGACCGGCTGGCCATCAATCAAAATTTTGCCCATAGAGGGCATGCGCAGGCCGGTGGCCAGCTTCATGAAAGTCGACTTGCCGCAGCCCGAGGGGCCGACGATGGCGATGAACTCGCCTTGCTTGACCTTCAGGTCAATCGATTCGACGGCAAAGTGATTCTGGGCCAGCAACTCATCGTTGTAGGCCAGCCAGACATCACGGAAATCAACAAAATTGGGTTCGGCAGCGCTTTGCATGCGGCTCCATCAGTGAGGCAGCCAAGCGCAGGGCCTGGCTGCCGGGTTGCACAGAGGCTTTACTTCTTCGGGAAAACGTCCAGCTGCGCTGCACTGGGCAGGAAGCTGGCGTTCCACACTGCGGCGGGATCGATGCGGGTCTTGGTGCCAAATGCGTCGGACACTTCAGACGCCATCAGCGACAGGCGGCCCGATTCCAGCTTGCCAAAGCCTTCCTTGCGGGCATCGGCACTGGCGACCACGGTGTCAATGGCCAGTTGCAGGCGGCGTGTTTCCAGCGCCGCATTGGCGATGCCGTCGCGCGCCTTCACGTATTCAATCGATGCACCAGGGTTGGCCATGACTTCTTTGGCACCCTTGGAGAAGGCGGCCAGAAACTGCTTGATGGCTTCGGGGTTTTCTTTGATCAGCTTGGGGCTGGCGATGATCACGTTGCCGTAGTGCTTGACGCCGTGGTCGGCGTACTGCAGCACCACCACATCGCTGGCCTTGGCACCACGGGCTTCCAGATTAAGCAGGCTGGTGAAGGTAAAGCCGGTGATGGCGTCAATGTCGCCGCGCACCAGCATGGTTTCACGCAGTGGGGGGTCCATCGATGTCCAGGTCACGTTTGCAATCTTGTTGGCCTTGGCAAACACGGGGAAAGCCTTACGACCGGAGTCAAACACGGGGGCTCCCAGCTTCTTGCCACTCAGATCGGCGGCAGTCTTGATGCCACTCTTTTTGAGTGCCATCACAGCAGCGGGCGTGTTGTTGTAGACCACCATTACGCCCACGGGTTTGTTGGGCGCATCGGGGTTGTTGGCGTGGAACTCCATCAGCGAAGCCATGTCGGCAAAGCCCATGTCGTAGGCACCCGAGGCCACGCGCTGCACCGCACCGCCAGAGCCATTGCCGGCGTCCACGCTCACATCCAGGCCCGCTTGCTTGAAGTAGCCCTTGGCCACAGGCTGCAGGAAGAAAGCCGAAGGGCCTTCAAAGCGCCAGTCCAGCTGGAACTTGATGGGCGTGTTTTGAGCGTGGGCAATGCCAAAGCTGCTGGCCAGAGCCAAGGCGGCGGTTGCTTGCAAGAAGCGGCGTTTTTGCATGGGGACTCCTGGTGACAAGGTGGTCAGAAATTTCCGCAACCTGCTGTGTGGTGCAAGGTTGGCGACTTTCGTAACGACAGTGAGCAAAAGTTGTGCCTGCTTTTTGTATGCAATTTTTGTATGGTGTTTTCCGTCACCTGCGCAAGCTTGGTGCGCGCCTACGCTGCTTTGCACCAAGGTGACTGCTGTCGGGGTGCAATACGGTGAAAATGCTGCATTGCAACAATGCACGTTGCGCCTTTTTGGACCTTGGCCATGGCCCGCATTCAGCTTTCAGACTTTGAAGATTTTGTTTTTGCCACCACCTTGCAGTGCCCCGACGCGCTGCATCCTGGTGCACACACCGACAACGTGCAGTTGCTGCAACTGGCATCGGCAGCGCGGTTTCAGTTTTTTGAACGGCTGGGCTACCGCGAAAACAATGTTGAGGGCGTGCAGATCTTTGTGGGCGATCAGGCGGTGCAGTACAAGGCCGAAGCTTTTCCCCAGCAAATGGTGGAAGTACACATGGCCGTGCGAGACATGGCCTCCAAGGGTTTTGATCTGGCGTACCGGCTGGTGGATGCTGAAAGCGGCGCGCTGATCACGCTGGGCAAGATTGGCGTGGTGTGCGTGCACCGCCAGAGCAAGCGCCCCTGTGCCGTGCCTGAAGTGCTCAAGCAGCGCCTGGCCCAGCTGGAGCCGCTGCTGGCAGTGGCTGCATAAAAAATAGTGGTGCCAGCGCTTAGATTGGCTGACACCGTCCTTGATGGGTTGTTGCTTTGCCCTGTCGTACGCCTGTACCGCCTCGTTCCGTCTTGTACCGCCTGGTTGCGCGTTATACGGCTTTGTGCTGCCTGCCCTTCACGCTACTTCACGCTTTGTCTCCAGTACCAAGCAACGGTTTACCGGGTGACGTGCATGGCACTTAATGCACAAGGCGTTCAGATATAAGAAGGCTTGAAAGCCTTTGTACATCAACGCAGGGCGTTCATTTTTAACTGCTTGGTGTGAGTGAGTTGCTACGGCGGTTGACGCGTCCCAGACATGACAGTTGGTTTTAATACGTGCATCTACACTTATTTTCGGCATTCCATTGGTTGGGATGCAGGAGACCATGGTGACCCTCGCCCCCAAGCCCCCCACTGCGGCACAGCCTGCCGCTGAGCCCCTGCAGGATGTGCGCTGCACCTGCTTTATGGTGCGCAGCCTTTCGCGCAAGATTTCTCAGCTGTATGACGACACACTGGCCCCCAGCGGGCTCAAGGGCACGCAGTTCAGCCTGCTGTCGCAAGCGCGCACCAGGCGCGGTCAGGCTCCCCTGACGGTGACGGCGCTGGCGGTGGTGCTCAACACCGACCGCACCACCATGACGCGCAATCTGCGCACGCTGGAGCAGGCTGGCCTGATTGCACTGCAAGCGGGATCAGATGCGCGCAGTCGCTGTGTGGTGGTCACCGTGAAGGGTGAGGCTGCTTTTCGCCAGGCCCTGGGGCTGTGGAAGCAGGCGCAAGTGCAGGTGCGCCAGATGTGCGGCACCGATCAGATTGCTGCGCTGGAGCAACTGGTGCACCAACTGCTGCCGCGCCTTGCAACCGTGGCGGAGGCCGCATGAGCACGGTTGCGCCTGTGGCTGCTTCTTCGGGTGCGGCGCTGCCCGCATCCAGCCACCCCTTGCTGCGCGGTGCCATCTTTCCGACCTTGCTGCGGCTTTCAGTGCCCAATATGGTGGCCATGGGCATGGCCGTACTGGTGGCCGTGGCAGAGACGTATTACGTGGGCCGTCTGGGCACCACTGCGCTGGCTGCCATGGCGCTGGTGTTTCCGCTGGCCATGCTCACGCAAATGATGAGCAATGGTGCCATGGGCAGTGGGGTGTCCTCTGCCATCAGCCGGGCCTTGGGTGGTGGAGATAAAGACAAAGCCTCTGCGCTGGCCGTGCATGCCATCGTGATCGGGGGCGTGGTGGGGGTGCTGTATTCGCTGCTGTTTGTGTTGTGCGGCGCGGTGTTTTACCGCTGGCTGGGCGGGCAGGGGCAGGTGCTGCAAGCGGCCACAGAGTTTGGCAGTGTGCTGTTCAGCGGTGCGGTGCTGGTGTGGTTGTGCAATACGCTGGCATCGGTAGTGCGCGGCACGGGCAATATGAAGCTGCCATCGGCCATTTTGTTTGGCGTGTCGATGGTGCAAATCGCCATAGGCGGGGGGCTGGGCCTGGGGCTGGGGCCGTTTCCACGCTGGGGCATGCCGGGTGTGGCGGTGGGCAACATCGTGGCCATGGCACTGGCGGTAGTGCTGCTGCTGTGGTATTTGCTGCGTGGGCAAGACAAGCTGCAGCTGCGTGGCCATGGTGCGGCGCTGTCGTGGCCTATGTTCAAAGACATCTTGCGCGTGGGTGCGTTTGCCTGCATCTCGCCCGTTCAAACTTCGCTGGCGGCCTTGATCTTTACCGGCATGGTGGCGCGGCTGGGGCCGCAGGCCTTGGCAGGCTATGGCATTGGCCAGCGGCTGGAGTTCTTGCTCATTCCGATTGCCTTCGGCGTGGGGGTGGCTGCTGTGCCTATGGTGGGCATGGCCATGGGCGCAGGCCAGGTGCATCGTGCACGCAGCGTGGCGTGGATGGGGGGCTGGCTGGCCGCTGCCATTTTGGCGGTACTGGGCTTGCTGGTGCTGATCTGGCCCAGCGCATGGTCAGGCATCTTTACGCAAGACGCTCAGGTGCTTGCCTATGCCAACCTGTATCTGCGCACCGTAGGCCCGGTGTTTGGGTTGTTTGGCATGGGGCTGGTGCTGTACTTTGCCTCGCTGGGCGCGGGCTATGTGCGTGGGCCCGTGCTGGCGGGCACCGTGCGCCTGGCGGTGGTCATGGCCGGTGGCGCCTGGTTGATGCTGGGTGGCGCAGCCAGTGTGCATGCGTTGTTCATCTTGGTGGCGGTAGCCATGGCGCTGTACGGGGTGTGCACAGCGTGGGTCGTGTGGCGCACACCTTGGCAGCGCAGCTGAGTAATAAAAATAAGAGCTGCCAGCGTTTATGAGGCGGTGTTTTCCAATATAAAACATACGGAAAACGTTGCCATTAAAGCGCTGGTAGCTCTTTTTTTAGATGGGTGGCTGTCAGGGGGTGGCGCAAGCGTTGTTCAAGCCGGCCATGCCCGCCATTTTTTCAAGACTGCTGCGTTGCTTTAAACAGGTTTGCAAGCGATCTTGCGCCGTCTGCTGTTGGGCCAGCTCTGCGGCTTTCAAGCGCTCAGCCTGAATGCGGGCCACTTTCTCGCGGATTTGTGGCATCACCGCCATGACGGCTTTTTCGCCCTCCACAATGGCTTGCGCGCGCTGCGTAAAGTCAGAAGGCCCAATGTCCAGCACCTGGGGGCGCACGGTCACATCAGCACGGGCCAGCTCTGCCTGCCCCAGCCGCTGGCCCATGATGGCAATCGACTGCCCCATGGTACCCAGCAGATTGGCGGGCGTTTTGCCGCGCGGTTTTTCAGAAATATCGACGGCAATCACCAGATCAGCGCCCAGCTCGCGCACGGCATCTACAGGCACGGGGCTGGCAATGCCGCCATCCACATAGTGCTGCTTGCCAATGCGCACCGGCTCGAACACGCCCGGAATACTGCTGGAGGCACGCACTGCCTGCCCTGTATTGCCGCGCGCAAACACGATGCGTTTGCCATCTTCCAGCCGCGTAGCGACCGCCACAAAGGGCTTGGGTAGTTTTTCCAGCGGCAGGTTGTGCACCTGCGTATTTACATAGTCTTGGAGTTTTTGCCCTTTGACCAAACCACCTGCTGACCACTGCAGGTCGCGAATGCTGGCTTCATCCAGAGCCACGGCCTTTTGCTGCATGGCAAAGGCATCCATGCCGCTGGCATACAGGGCGCCCACCACGCTGCCTGCGCTGGTGCCTGCCACCATGTCGGGAGCCAGGCCGTTGGCTTCCAGCATCTTGATCACGCCAATGTGCGCAAAGCCCTTGGCGGCTCCGCCGCCCAGCGCAATGCCGATGCGCACTGGGGCATCTGCAGTGGGTATCGATGTGGTGCTGGCGTTGGCTGCGCTGGTACTGGTGCGGGGCACCGTGCTGCCGCAGGCAGCCAAACTGAGTAAACAAACGCATGCGACAGGGCGCAGCAAGGCTTTCAAACGCATGCCTTCAATCTCGGGAGCAAAACAACGATCCAGTATAGAGCTGCCAGAAAGCGCATGCACGGTGCGTGCATGTTGCATGCAGATGTAACGGGTGGCTTGCAGGCCGTCAATCTGTAGCCCAAGTGCACAGGGGGGGCAGGCACCTTGGGCACAGGCTCAGCGGTGTGCACCAGAGATGTAATGCTCCAGATGTGCAATGGTCACTTGCTGGTCGGCCATGGTGGTTTTGATCAAATCGCCAATCGAAATCAGGCCCAGAAGTTCATGGTCGGCACCCACCACAGGGAGGTGGCGAATTTTTAACTGTGTCATCAGCGCCATGCATTCGTCGCTGGTGTTATCTGGCCCTACGCAATGCACATGGGCAGTCATGATTTCGCGCACCGGAGTGTCCAGAGAGTTGCGGCCCTTGAGTGCAATTTTTCGTGCGTAATCGCGCTCAGAAACAATGCCGGCAATCGCGCGCTCCTGGATGACCAGTAACGCCCCAATCTCATGCTCGGCCATTTGCTGCAAAGCAGTCAGCATTGAGTCATCGGGCTTTACGGAGTGGACAGTGGCATTCCCCTTGGTGCGCAAAATATCAGCAACTTTCGTCATGAGCCTCTCCCAAGTGATTTGGAAAATTCAGTGTGGCGATGTCGAAAAACAAATGCAAGCTGGGTTTTACGGGTGCGTGTGTGAGGAAAGCGCTTGCAGCTAGGGGCGTGATTTTCAAACGCGTGGCACTCAAACGCTGCGGCCGGCTGGATGGGCAGCTGTTTTCCTGTTTAAGAAAAAGTGGCAGGGCATGCGGCGGTCTAAAAATGTAAGAAAAATGAACTAGCTGCCAAGTTTGAACACGAACAGACCTGTATCTCCCCATATCTTGCTGAATTTCAGGAGCAAGATGTTCTAAAAACCTATCAGGAGTTTGGTACCAGTGTTTGGTCGTCTGTTCTCAAAAATTGTTCTTTTCTCCACCTTGGCTTTGTCAGTGCAGTGGGTGCATGCCAGCGAATTTCGCAGTGTCAAAGGCAACTCTGCCAACATCCGTGTTGCACCCAACACCAAATCGGAAGTTGCCTGGGAGCTGACCCGGGGCTATCCGCTAGCGGTGGTGAAAAAGAAGGGCAACTGGCTGCAAGTCAAAGACATTGATGGGGTGCTGGGCTGGGTGTACAAACCCATTACAGCCACAACCCCTCACTACCTTGTCAAAGTCAAAACTGCCAACCTGAGAGCGGGGGCAGGCACCCAGCACAAGATCGTGGCCAAGCTGGATAAATATGACGTGGTAAAGACCATCGATAAGAAAAACGGCTGGGCCAAGGTCCGCACCAGCGCAGGCACCCAGGGCTGGGTATCGCAAAAGCTAGTCTGGGGCTGGTAGCCCAGAGCAACACATCAAGGCGCTGAGGCGTCTTTTTTTATGTTTGGCATCCAGCTGATGCTGTTGGCCCAGACCTCTTAAATTTGCGCTGAACCATCTGAGGGGACTAAGAAGAGCTGGGGGCATTTTTAAATGCACCCCCAATTTTTAAAAATGTACCCCCAAATGTGCCCCCAGATGCTCCCAGGTGCCCCCGGATTGCGGCCCACTTTTGCGGGCGTTGACGCACTACAGACTGCGTTCTACAGAGGGGAAAAAGAAAAAGGCCGGAAGCTGGTGGAAGCTTACGACCTTGAGTGTGGTCTCGGCAGAACTCACATTTTGGCTTGAAACCCGCATGAATGCTTGATAGTCTGGGTGTGATTTTGAAATGTACCCCCAAATGTACCCCCAGACTGCCGAGGATACCCCCCATGAAGCTCACCGACGCCAAGCTGCGCACCCTGTCTGAGCCAGGTAAGTATTTTGATGGCGCAGGTTTGTTTCTGGATTTGACGGCTGCAGGTGGCCGCTACTGGCGGCTCAAGTACCGGATTGCAGGCAAAGAAAAGTTGCTGGCGCTGGGTGTCTATCCTGCCGTCAGCTTGAAAGATGCCCGCGAGCTGGCCAACCAGGCACGTCAAACCATCCAGGCAGGCGAAGACCCAATCGAGCAGCGCAAGGCTGCCAAGGCCCAGACGGCACATGAAGCGGTGCACACCTTCCGTGCTGTGGCGCTGGAATGGATAGAGCACCAGTCCGCACGCTGGGAGCCACTGACGCGGCAGCGCATTACCTCGTCGCTAGAGACCAACGTGCTCAGCGCGCTGGGTGCAAGGCCGCTGGCCAGCATCAAACCGCTAGAGGTGATGAACGCAGTCAAGGCGGTCGAGGCCCGTGGCGCTGGTGAGCAGGCAGGGCGCGTGCTGCAGCGGGTCAAGGCTATCTTTCGCTGGGCCGTCATTCATGGGCGGCTAGACGCCAACCCCATGCTGGATCTGATGCCCGCCGAGATCCTCAAACCCCGTGAGGTCAAGCACCGTGCAGCGTTGGATGCCAAAGAGCTGCCCGCCTTCCTGGCCAAGCTGGCCGCCTACGATGGCGACCCCCACACCGTGCATGCCCTGCGCCTGCTCATGCTGACCGCCACACGCCCCGGTGAGGTGCGCGGCGCACGCTGGGCAGAGGTAGACATGGATGCAGCCCTGTGGACCATTCCTGCCGAGCGCATGAAGATGCGGCAAGAGCACCGCGTGCCACTGTCCAGCCAAGCCCTGGAGCTGCTGCAGTCCATGCAAGCGCACAGCGGCGGGCGTGAGCTGGTCTTTCCCAGCCCCTTCTACCCCAGCAAGCCGCTGAGCGAGAACACCTTCAACTCCGCCATGGCACGCATGGGCTACAAGAATCTGGCCACGGCCCACGGCTTTCGGGCCCTGTTCTCTACCGTGGCCAATGAGACCGGCTGGCGCGCTGATGTGATCGAGCGCCAGCTTGCCCACAAAGAGCGCAACGAAGTGCGGGCCGCCTACCACCGCAGCACCTACATACCTGAGCGTGCCCAGCTGCTGCAGTGGTGGGCCGACTACCTTGAGGGCTGCAAATCCGGCAAGGTGGTGCACCTGCGCAAACGCGCCAGCTAGGGCGTGCCAGCCCCAGCCAACAGCCGCCCATTGAGGCGGCTTTTTTGTGTCGGCTGCGTGTGCGGGCAGGGGGCTGAAGGCGCAAGCAAATCAAGTCAGGAGTTGATTTTGCTTGGGAACATGGGAACAAAGCGTTTTTTGAAAGCCAAAAAATCTTGAAGCCCTGATGAACAGGGCGCTAGATGCTCCTGAATGTTTTGGGAACAAAGTGGGAACAAGTTGGGAACAAATAAAGAGTTTTTCTTAATATGAAATATTGAGTGTTCTTTTCTTTGTTCTGTCTGTTTCTATGTCTTGCTGCTGTGCTGTTTCAAAGGCCGTGACAAGGCACCAGTGCAGGGCCGCTGTGCTGATGGATCTGGTGATGCTCGGGGTGTTATGCATGCTGTGCACCACTTGGGCGCGTGGCTTTGCAGATGAAGGATTGGCGAACGAGGGCGGAGGGTGCCGGAATGTGGCGCAAGGGGTGTTTCTTGGTGCCGCCTTCCTGGGCGCGGCATGGGATTGCTGTGAATAGCAAGCGGGTGATAAAGGCAACACCCACAGGCTGCTTGCCAGCGTAGTGAACTAGTAAGCATTGATCGAGGTACCTGCAGACTGTTCTCGGCCAGTTGCTGACTTTGGCGACCACCCTGCCTGCCGCGTGCCAGTTGAATAATGGCACCTGACAAGCGAGATTCGAAACGACGTCGGTCTCGCGGCAAGTCAACGCTGATACAGTCGCGCGACTTCGCCGACGCGCATATCCGCCCCGTGGCTGAAGAATAGGGAATAGCTGTGAACCCCAGAAAGTCGATCGTTCTACCGGTGCCGTCTGAAAATATGAGCGACGTGGCACGCGCGGCACTCCAGGAGTTGAAGCCCGCCGGGCCTCCGCGTTCGCCTGACGAAGCACGCGGACTTATGTTGTCGGCGCGAACAGAGGCTGGTCAAGGTCTTCCGCCCTACTACCTTGTCTATTTTCTGCTCGTTGATCTGCTCAAGTTTCCGAGTATTGGCAAATGGGAAAAGACCGCATGGACGGTCCCGGTCAGGTTTCGTGGACGCCTGTACGGCATTGAGCATCGAAAGATGGGGCTCGGCGTCTTCGAACCCAATCTCGACCCCAGTGCGAGAACGAGTGGTCGGCCAAGTCAGCAAGGCGAGAACGACGCGACCTTTATCGTGGAAGCTATCAGGAAGGCCGTCTCAGTTTCGGCCCCATATTTTCAGTGGCGTGCGCAGCAAGCAATTGCGACATCTGACCTGAACGTTGTCAACAAAAACTCTGATCTGTTCGAACGTTACGAGTATTTTCGCGACCAATTCAACGCACAGGCCGTTGAAAGCAAAAAGCTCGCAAGTAACACAAAGGACAGAGGAAGAGAACCTCTTGGGCCGTTTAATGCCGAGCTCATCTCATCGTGGCTGTCGGCCAACAAACAAATGAACTGGTATGCGCTGGCAGCCATCGAAGCTTTCTTTAGTTGGACTGAGCACGCGTTTATCCATCTCTCGATACTTCAGGGAAAGCTGACAGTGGGTAGGCAAGTTGCGGAGCTTGCCGAGGACAACTGGAATGCGAAGTTCAAGGCCGCACTCAACATCTCGGATAAAGACACCAAGGCGCATTACGACAACCTCTTGAATCTTCGTGCACAGGTAAGGAACTTCGTTGCTCACGGGGCGTTCGGCAAAGAGGGCCAAGCATTTCGTTTCCACTCTGGTGCTGGCGCCGTCCCCGTTCGGCTGACAAACGACCCAGACCATCAAGTCAGCTTCACCGGTCGTGTCGCCTTCGATGAAGCGTCTGCGATGTCAGAGATCGGTTCGTTTCTCGACCACCTATGGGCGGGAGAGCTGGCACCCGCAAGGCACTACCTCTTCAGTGTCCTTCCAAGCATTCTGTCGTACGCGACTGATGGTACTTACGAACGGGCTATGCAGTCCGAGGAGGATATGCTCAGCTTCGTCGACGATCTGACTCGCCGGTTCGAGCAGGCTGCAGACATGGACTGGTAGGCTTACGAAAAGCCAGAGCCGGCCATGACCAGACACCCATAGTGCACCTCGGAACTACAGCTTCGGGCTGGTCAGAGTCGTTCGCAGCAGACGGTCCGAGTGACCGCTGCGCGCATCACCCGACATTCAAGACTAGCGGCTCGTATGCCCGTCACCCACCGCGCCTGCCTGTTCCTCGCCGCCTCGAGCGTCTCGCTGCTGCTCGCTTAACGCCCATACTCAACACCGTTCATTTATCAGAATATTGATTGTTCTGGGGAAATTTTTCTCGAATCGGACGCTTCCGAAGGGCCGATAGAGGTGTCAGTGCCTTAAAGTTGCAGCGCCCGTCAGGGCCAATAGCTACTTCGACCGAATCGAGTTGAGGGCATCAGGGGAGCGCGCGATGAATACACGAAAAGCCGATGTTGATTGGCTGGGAGAGGATGATGCCCATCTGGCAACAGAGGCACGAGCGGGACTTGGCATCTTGGTCGCAGCTGATCAGTGGGCATGGTGGGATTCGCCGCAGCAGACGTTCGAGGTACTGAACTCAGTAGTTCCTCCGAACGGCCGAGTGAAATGGGGTGGCGACGCAAGTGTCGCCGAGGCGGCTCGGTGGGTTGACCCGTTGAGAGCTATCGCAGTTGCCCACGCCTTCAGGGCACTTCCCCGCCTGGAGATCACGCTAAAGATTCAGAGATCCGTCTGGAATTGGCCCGATGGCGCCAAGACGATCGACCGTGTATTGGCCGAGTTCTCGAAGCTGCTGGGCCCAGGCGGAGTGTTTCCAGAATGGATGACTTCGTCGAAGTCACGACTCCCGTCAGGAGTGTCCCCGGACACCGGACGACTCCTGAGCAGCCTCACCTTGCCAGCGAACGCCTTTGAGGCGAGACCGACGGATCACGTGAGTTGGATGGCTAATTTGCGGATTGCCGATATCGTCGTGGCTGACTCTCTTGACTCACTCCAAGGATTCACCGCGGCGCACGTCATCGTTCTGTACGGGGGGGAAATTGACGATTTGGTCGGACAAGTCTGGCGCCTAAGGAAATCCTTGTCGGCGCAATGCGTCATCCAAGTTCATGCTGATTCAGATCAAATTGTGCCTTGGCTGCATACCCTCGTCGAGGCTTGGGCGCATCCGCGTTGGTCGCTCGCGGACGCGCTGAACGCCGCCACCCAGAGAACGCAGACCTCCTCGCGGGTATTGTCGACCACGCAGCGCCTTCTGTTCAGCACGTCGTGGTTCCACGAAGGATTCCCCCCGTCCCCGATCGGTGGTCAGGGGTTCTTCGCGAGGGTGTCGCAAATCAATGAAACAACTGAGGCAATGCGAGCGGCAGGTGAAGAGGAAGACGGGTCATTCCTCTTGGGGCCGGTGGACAAGCAATTGGCAGTAGCGAAAAACGGACTCGCCCACGTCAGCAACTCGCAGCGACCACTATCGGACTCGATGGCGCGTGATATTCAGCGGAACCCAGCTCATCTCCCTCCCAAGTTCTTGCGACCTGCTCCGCCGATGGCGCGAGTGCTCGATGCAACGGTTCGTACGGGGGGCAAGGCGGTCAGAACTTGGCCGAGTGAAGGTGAGGTTTCGATCGACGTGCGGATATGTACACAGTCGCCGTTGCACGGATATCGCCCCTTATTTCCAGTCGATCGGATCGAATGGGAGGACAATCAGAAGACACTTCAAGTGCATATGCTCGAGCTGGGGAAACCTCCGATCACGCGTGAACTGGCGCTCCCCAGGTCGGAGGACTCGGCGTCTGTGAGCTTCGTCGATACGGCTAGCAACAGGCCGATCGATATTCGCTTCATCGTCAGCGATGGCGCACGGATTCTTCAGACATCTCGACTTCAAGCGGCGCCGAATTCAGAGATTCGCTTCTTCATCGAGAACCTCATCACTCCTGTCAACAAGGCCAAAGACAGCTTCGATGTCGCGATGCTCGTCAATGAGAGCCTGGGTAGACAGCCGAGCATGACCGTCATCACGGAAGGAGGAGACACTTTCCTTTCACCACTCACGTCTACCGAGGAAGACGATGCCAGAGCCGGGCTACTAAGAGTCTTGGAGCGGGCTGTCGCGAATCCTGCGGAGCCGCTCGCCCCGCTTCTGCTACAGCTGGCCAGCCTCGGATCCAGCTTCCTCAGGGAACTTCGCGAGAGAGTCCCTACTTGGCCGGGCAGCTGCAATCGGATCCAGCTTGTCACGCAAAGCAACGCATTCTTTCCCGTCGAGTACCTTTACGATGGCGTGATGCCGGAATCAACGAAGGCGCAACTGTGCTCGATGCGTAAGGGATGCATGAAATCCGGCAACGACATGCTAACCTGCACCGCCAAATTGGCCCAAGCCGAACTCTGTACTCGAGGATTCGTAGGCGTGTCTGGCATCGTCGAGCGGCACACTTGGAGACCAGAATCACCGTCACCCATTTGGGGTCAACCCGAAGGCTTGGCTCGAGGAGGCGATCGAATCAGGGACCTGTCTGAGATCGCCCTTGCTGCGAGCGACTTGGCAGACGAGTTTGACGATGAAGAGGTCCGTCCGCACGAACCAGTGCGCATCGCGGACCTCGCGAAGGCACTTGCCGTACCTCGTATCCCGACCTGGGACGAATGGAAGCAGCGAATTGCGCAGGCCCCATCTATGCTGGTGCTCATCGTCCATATGGAGAACGAAGCGGTTCATATCGGGAAGGATCTCGGCGTTAACTTGGGAAGCCTCTCACCGCAGTACGTCGGAAATGCGCCCGTGACAATTGCAATCGGATGCTCGACCGGCATCGGGAGAGTTCCAGGATCGGGCCTTTCCGCAGCCCTTAGGCGCTCCGGTGCCCGCGTCGTGATCGCGACCATGACGGGCGTCTTGGGGCGTCATGCGAACCGTGCGACGCGCGAGCTCGCGCTCCGTTTCAAGGAAGCCGCAAAATCATCGAGCACGACACGCGTCGGAGAGATCGTCAGTGAGGTTCGGAGAGGCCTGCTGGATGATGGACTTGCGCTTGGACTGGCAGTGGTGGCATTCGGCGATGCTGATGTCGTTCTTGGTGGCTGAGGGGGATTGACGACATGTTCCGAATCAGATCCATTCAAGTCGAACACGGCGACGCGCTGTTGATCAGCTATGGCGAGGATGATCAACTGAAGCACTTGCTAATCGATGGTGGACCCAGGGAATCGTTCGACACACTGATGGACGTATTGAGTGCTGAACCCCGTGACGAAGGCGGAAAGCTGCGGTTGAAGGCTCTCTTGGTCACCCACTACGACCTTGACCACATTGAAGGTGCAATCCAGCTCTTGCGCGCACCGCCGCCATGGCTCTCTGTTGAAGACGTCTGGTTCAACGGTCGCCGTCATCTTCCGCGACGCGACCAACTCGGTCCGATGGAGGGCGATGTCATTACGAGGATCATCGACGGCAGGTTCCCGTGGAATGCCGCATTTCGAGATGGGACATCTCAGGGGACTGGAGCCATCGAGCAAGCATGCGCGCCAGTGACGCTCGACGGTGGCTTGGAGGTGCATGTCCTGTCGCCCAACGCAGGCCAGCTGTCCGACTTGGCTGATGCCTGGAATTCAAGCGCCATGTCAACTGGCGAGGGATCCTCCGGCCTTACGGACCGTCTTGGGCGCTCAGAGGCCTGGCCACCCGACGAATTTTCGTTCTACAACGTCGACGCCGTCCGAGCTGACCGTTCCGTGGCGAACGGCAGCAGCATTGCAGTGATGCTGACCTTCGAAGGCAAGCGCGCCCTCTTGGCTGCGGACGCCTTCCATCATGTTATCAAGTGCGCGTTAGCCACTCACCTCCCTCTCGGGGAGGTAGTTCACCTGTTGAAGGTGTCTCACCACGGCAGCCAAGGCAATACGGACCTGCCTCTTCTGAACGCGATCAAGTGCAGGAAGTTTCTGATTAGTTCAAGCGGCAAGAACCACAAGCATCCGGATCACATGCTGATGGCTCGGCTTCTTTCTCGGGGCGGCACCCCGGACATATTCTTCAACTATGGCGTCGGCTGGCCTGGGAACTGGCGTTCACCTCCCGAAGGCTGGCCAAGCTATCGCGCGCATTTTCCCCGCAACGGTCAACGGTTCATTGACGTGATCCTCTAGCCCACAATTGCTGCGTCGGCTAGGTCGCCACAGCGGCGCACCAGCGCTCTTGCCGAGCCAAATTCGATGGAAATGGTCCCTATTCCGTGCAAATACGCTCGTTTCTGCGTGCTTCCGGAGTCTCGTCCGGCAAACCAAACTGTGGACCGGCGGCAACGTGGCCATTCGTCTAAGAGGTCACCAGATCTCGATACAGCGCGCTCGGTAATACCAATGGCTTGCGCATGCTTCCAATGGTCAAACTGATCATTTCAGGCGAAGTGCGGTCTTTCAAGGTCGCGGAACGAAAGAATGCTTGCACTGCGCAGCAGACATTTGCCGCCGGGGCACGAACGACTGCAATGGGTTGTGGATTCAACCGATCACCAAGGCCTGCTCGCGGCCCAAAGCGGCCGGTCGAGCATCCGCGTGGACTTCGCGAAAATAGTTGTTCAAAAAGCACAACTCGCAGTAGGGTCGTTGATGTTTACGGGCTTAGGGAGATGGAGACCTCATGTCCGGTGTCAAAGTACGGCCCGGTGAGAAGCTTTTATTGGTGCGATACCAGAATGCTAGTAGCATGCTGCTCAATTGCTTCAACCACTACTGCTGGATCACAGATAGGATCGCCCCAATTGGCGCTTCATTGCTGAACGGCAAACCTACAGAAACATATGCCAACGATCTTTGAGATCGCAGATCACGTACTTGCAATTTCCCCGGTCGGCTTATCCAACAAGGAATTGCAAAAACTGCTTTACTTGGCGCAGGGCTTCCATCTCGCCCAAACTGGGCAGGAACTCTTTGTGGAAGACTTCGCCGCGTGGAGGTTTGGCCCCGTCCATTCCGGAATTTTCCACAAGTACAAGAAATACGGGTATCAACTGATCGACCGACCCAAAGCCGACGTGTGCGTACCAGTGGACGAGCAGACGAAGGTTTTCCTTGCCGGATTGCTGTTAGCTTTCAGCGCAGTTGGCCAGAACAACCTCATCGAGTACTCCCACGCAGATGTTCCCTGGTCGACGAAGTACATTCCGGATCAAAACGTCCAACTGTCCAAGACTGACCTGCGGGAGTACTTTGTCAACTTCGCGTCGTTCGAAGAGTACAAAACGATTGCCGATCACAAGGTTAAATTCCACAAACTGATTGATGAACGGGTGAAATATTTAAAGCGACTACCGGAGATTGGCAATGCGTGGATTTCGGGGAAAGCAGAGGCTCCCTCGGAGGAGGCATGCAACGTCGCGCAGAAGTTCTTAGCAGGCTTTGAGCGTTACCTATTTTCTAGCGACGCTAAGCCTACTATGCCAGGACTCATCATGGGGCCTATTCCGAGTGGTGGCATAAGCATCGAGTTTCACGCAGTGAATTCAGCGTATCTAAATTTTTACAACAGTGGGAAAGTCGAGCTAGAGTTCGAGCGCGACGGATCCTTTGAAGATCTGGAAGTTCCGTCAGAACAATTCGAAGAGAATTTCTTGGAGTACTACAGCATGGTGGCTGCATGAGCGATATCCAGGACGGGGAAATTCTCTATCGCTATGCTGACCCTGCAGCATTCCCGGAAGGACAAGCGGACCTGCCCACTTCAATCTTCAATGACCCTGAACTTTCTTGTGACTGGGAGAAGTTGCAGGCATCTCCCGCGTCCTCGCCACATGTTGCGAATGGACGGAGCATGGTTGTTTCCATTAAGGTTTGCGAAGCCATCCGAAATCCAACCAACCCGAAGCGGGTGGGATCTTGCGTGCCGGAGTGGAGGCAAGAAATCTTGCATGATCCCAAAGAAGAAAAAGAGGGTGATGCGTTTAGCCCTAACGAGTCGCATTCGTTAATCCGCGGTAAGAAGAAGGGGGCTGTGACGACCGCGATCCGAGATAGCTCGACTTTCTGCATCGTGTCGTATGAGCCACCTGCTTTCCCGGCCTCTGCCGAGAATGACTTTGCAGGAGCCGCAAAGTAGGCCGCTGGGCTGGCCCGGCCATGTGTGCCAGCGGCGGCCAAAATGGACGAATGCCCAACCGGCCCGAAGTTAACTGCCCAAGGCCTTAGTAAACATTTCTACCTCTCAACTCGGATATAAATTCCAGCCACTTGCCAGCGGCTGCTCTTGGCCGAACGCAGCCACTCCATTTGGAGCTACAAATTGCCAGAACTCAATGGCCGTGCCTACAGCCGCACATGCTGCAGGCTCGATTCGACTAACTGGAAGCGCTGCACCTAGGCAACGTGCTGGCACTACAGGCACACAGCGCCTAATTCCCATCCCATCCCATCCCATCCCATCCCATCCCATCCCATCCCATCCAATACCTAGTTCACGCCTTGCCTGCCTGTGTGCTACATTCACCCCGTCACGCCCGTAAAGCGTGATCGGGATTGGACTCCCGCTGAACTCGCTGCGACGAAAGCCGCAGTACCGCAATGGATTGCGGCTTTTTTGTCGATGCCCCTTTATGGTGGCTCGGCAGGCAGGCGCAAGCCTGGCCGGTTCGCGCAAGCGGGTTCCCGGTAGTCCAACCTGTCGAGTCACCGCCCTGCTTGGACTCAGAGCGGTGGTTTTAGCAAACCGAACCTGCTTGGAGGCCGCTCATGGCTACCATTTCCCCTGCACACGTCGTTGTGCAACCGTATGCGCCCACTTCGGGCCATCCATCCCCCGTACACCCCATTCAGCTCCATGCCGATGCGCACAACGCGCTCACCATGGCGTTGCACTACCTGCGTCAGCCCACGGCCAATGTGCCCGGCGCTGCCCGCAAAACTGTGCAAGCCCTGGCCGCATTGCGTGCGCTGTTTTTGCTGAATGCGTCTGATGCTGCCCACACGGCAGCGCAGGCCCAGCAGGTGCTGCGGGAGGCTGGCCATGTCTAAATCCCCTGCGTCTATCCAGTCCACAGGCCATCCTGTTTCTTTGCCCGCATTCAGCGCCAGCACCTTGCTGCAGGTGCTGTGGGAGCACGCCCACCCATACCTGACACCGCAAGAGCTGCGCTGGCTGGCCGAAGGTGCGCCCGAGTTCAATTGCACTTTTGCTCAGCAGCTAGAACGTGTGCTTGAGGGCGTGGGCTGCCTTGTCTCTTCAGACGGTGGCGGCACCGCAGGCACGCTGCAAAGCCACCACGATGTGCCAGATCTGCTGTTCTCTCACGCCACGCAGCTGGGCCTGATTGGCAGCATGAGCCGCATTGGTGGTGATGCCGCATCACTGCTGCAACGCCCGCTGAATTGATCCGCATGGCTTGAATGCTGTATGTATATACAGCATATTTAGCCACTCCAGCCAGACCGGGCTGCTGTCCGGTTCAAAGAGCAGGCACCCGGCTGCTTGGCTGGAGCGTTCAGCGCCGGGCCTATTCCTGCAGGGGGATGCAATGGCAGTAGATATGAAGTGGCGCGATGCAATGAGCGACAGGCGCATTCGCCAGTATTTTTCAGATGAAGAGCAGGCGCAGGGCTGGCCGCAGCGCATGGATGCGCAGCAGCTTGCAGCCCTGCAGCGCCCCAATGCCCATGGCAATGCAGCAGGGCGCAAAGCACAGGGCGTGCTGTGTGATGCGCTGCTGGATGACTGCGAAGCAGGCACGCTGGCTTGTGAGGCAGAGGTGCTTTCTGTACCTGTGCGGGTTGCTGGGCGCAATGAGGATCTGTTTCGGCCCATCTCTTTGACGGGTGGCAACGACTACGGCAGCGGCTACAACCCATACACCCCGGCCCAACCAGTGCAGATGCAGGAGTGCACGTTTTATCTGGTGGCTGCGGCTGACTTTGCCCGATGGCTGCAGGGGCAGGACATGCAGCCCAGCCCCCATGTGGCCGCGTGGTTCAAGGCGTGCGGGGTGGTGCTGGCCAGCGCCACGGCACAGCAGGGCACGGCAATGCTGACACCACCAGACGTGCAAGACCTTGCCACCCTGGTGCTGTACCGCCAGCAGTTTGCACAGCAGCCAGAGCAAGAGCGCCCGCAGTGGCATGCCGAGCATGTGGCGTTGCTGGCGGCATGGCTGCAGCGCCAGCGCTCTGAAGGCAGAAAACGCGGTGCATTGACCGAACTGGCCCAGAAGTTAGGTATGCGGCACCAGACGCTGGCAGAGCTGCTGCAGCGCCGCGGATTTAGGTCGAACGGTGAGCTGCTCAATCCGGTGCAAGACGCCAGCAGTGCCATTACCAGCTGGGGAGGCAAGCGCAGTGCATAGCCCTGTTTTGCCCTGCGTGCGTCCTGCCAACAGCCTGCGCTGGGCTGCAACGGCAGCGCACGCGCTACGCCTTGCACGGGCGGCAGTGGACTTATGCAGGGCGACGGCAGGACACCCCTGTGCCGAGCATTTCCCCAACGCAGCAAGCACACCACGTCGGATGTGCTGGCGTCCGTAAAAGGAAGTTACCCATGCAAGTTGTCCATTCCGCCCGCCCCGTAGTGCCCCGCGATCGTCTGCTTCGCCTGGCTGATGTGGAGGCGGCCACGGGCTGCAAGAAAAGCACCATCTACAAGCTGATGAAAGAGGGCAAGTTTCCGCCCTGCGTGCGCATTACCTCGCGCATGGTGGCCTGGCCTGAGACAGCGGTCTTGAGCTGGGTGCAGGCACGTATTCAGGGTGAACAAGTTGTCTGAAGCAAAGGGGAGCGCTATGCACAACGATGCAATGACCAAGGCCATGCAATCCGCCCTTGAGGTGGCACAGCAGCGCCAGCAGTGGGGTGCAGCCGCACTGCAAAGCGTGGTGCCTGCTGATGGTGTGCTGCTGTCTGTCAAATCCATGCGGCAAGGCGGCGGCCTGGAGCAGCTGGTGTGGCCCGGCATCTTGCGCCAGCTCGATGCCAGCGGCGAGGTGCTGGCCCAGACGCACGCAGCCGACATGTTTGAACAGCAGCCCCAGGCGGCAGCGCTGCTGATGGCCAAGGCCAAGGGCCGCCCGGTGCGGCGCACTGAGTTCATGTCGCCACAAGGCTCCAAGTTGATTGCGTACATGGACGCGGCGGGTGTGCTGTACGTGCGATCCCATCGCACCAAAGAGCTGCTGGCGGTGTCTGAGCCGGGCCAGCCTGCCAAGTTGCGTGCTGATTTTCAGCCACTCAAACCTGAAGACCTCAAGCCTCGTTTGCGATGAACAAGACCACCATTACCCCCGAGCTGCTGCGCAACGCTTTGAGCTTTGTGCCGTCCAACCTGCCCCGCGATGAATGGGCACGCGTGGGCATGGCCATCAAGAGCGAGTACCCGGATGAAACGGGCTTGCAGCTCTTTAGCGAATGGAGCGCAGCCAGTGGCGGCACATTCGATGCAGCAGCCGTGCGCAGCACATGGCGCAGCATCAAGGCCGGGGGTGGTGTGGGAGTGTCAACGCTGCTGTTTCTGGCCAAACAACATGGCTTCAAACTGCCCCGCACGGGTGAGGCGGCGCAGCCCGTGAGTGATGCCCAGCGCCAGCGCATGGAGGCCGAGCGCCTGCAGCGCAACCAGGCAGAGCAAGAGCGCATTGCGGCCCAGCAAGAGGCTGCAGCCACAGAGGCCGAGGCACTGTGGGGTGCGGCCAGCGATACCGGGCAAAGCGCCTACCTGCAACGCAAAGGCGTGCAAGGCTTTGGCGTGCGCTACACACCTGAAGGCTGGCTTCTGGTACCGGTACGTGATGGCGCAGGGCGGCTGTGGAACGTGCAGCGCATTGCACCCCAGCGGCCTGTAGATGGGCCAGACAAACTGTTTTTAAAGGGCGGGCGCAAGTCGGGGCTGTGGCATGTGATGGGCAGTCTGCAAGGCGCTGCGGCGGTGCTGGTGGCCGAGGGCTACGCCACGGCGGCCAGCCTGCACATGGCCACGGGCTGGCCGGTGGTGGTGGCCTTTGATGCGGGCAACCTGCTGCACGTGGCCAAGGCGGTGCGTGCATTGCTGCCTGATGCCGTGCTGCTGGTATGCGGTGATGACGATGCCGCAACCCAAGCCCGCACGGGCCGCAACACGGGCCGTCTGAAAGCAGAGGCTGCAGCCAGGGCGGTGCGTGCTGGCGTGGTGTTGCCCGCTGCGCTGCCAGAGGGCGGCAGCGACTTTAACGACATGCACCAGGCCCACGGGCTGCAGGCCGTGCAGGTGCAAGTGAGTGAGGCAGTGGAGCTGATGCGCGAGAGCAAGAACCGTGGTGCTGCCCAAAAGGCAGAGAAGCAATCAACCAGCGCCACGGGCAAGCCTGCCGGTGCTGCTGCTTCTGGTGCAGGTGGTCGTGGAGCTGATCGCAATAGCTTTGGCGGTCATGGCGAAGGTCCATCGCAGGACGCAGCCAGCGCCCCCAGCTGGGAAGATCCTTTCACGCAAGATGAAGCCGGTGTGTGGTGGCATGGCCGAGACAAAGAGGGCAACCCCACGCGCCCACTGTGGCTGTGCAGCCCGCTGCAGGTAGAGGCACTGACGCGCAACCAGGAGGGCGCGGGGTGGGGCTATCTGCTGACGTTTGCTGACCCGCTGGGTGTGCCCAAGCAATGGGCCATGCCTGCACGCATGCTCAGCACTGATGGTGGCGAATACCGCGCCGCGCTGCTCAATATGGGCCTGCGCATTGCCACGGCCCCCACAGCACGTAACCGGCTGACCGAGTACATCCAGACGCGCAAGCCTGAAGACTTTGCCAGTTGCACAGACCGCATCGGCTGGCATGGCCGTGCCTTTGTGCTGCCGCATGAAACCATTGGCGATGAAGCCGAGCGCATAGTGTTTCAGTCGGATAACCAGATGGAAAACACATTCCGCACCCGGCGCAGCGTGCAGGACTGGACGTACCGCATAGGCCGCCTGTGTGCGGGCAATAGCCGCCTGGTGTTTGCGGTCTCGTGTGCATTTGCCGGGCCGCTGCTGCGCCCAGCAGGCATGGAAAGCGGCGGGTTTCACCTGCGGGGGGACAGCTCTTGCGGCAAGACCACGGCGCTGCGGCTGGCGGCCAGTGTGTACGGTGGTCAGAACTACATGCAGCGCTGGCGAACCACCGATAACGCACTGGAGGCAATAGCTGCACAGCACTGCGATAGCCTGCTGATTCTGGATGAACTGGCGCAGGTAGAGGGCAAGGTGGCAGGCGAGTGCGCTTACATGCTGGCCAATGAGCAGAGCAAGGCACGGGCAACACGCAATGGCGCAGCCCGTACACGTCTGACCTGGCGCTTGCTGTTTCTGAGCGCTGGTGAGCTGGGTTTGGCCGATCACATGGCAGAAGGCGGCAAACGCACGCGCACGGGCCAAGAGGTGCGGATGGCTGACATTCCAGCCGATGCAGGCAAGGGATTGGGCGCGTTTGAGTGCCTGCATGAGTTGGCAGATGGGGCTGCGTTTTCTTCGCATTTGGCGCGTGAGGCAGGGCTGTGTCATGGGGCGGTGGGGCATGCTTTCCTTGCTTGGGCTGCAGAGAACGCTGACACATTGGGCAGACGCCTGAGAGATTCGGTCAACCTGCTGGCCAGCTCATGGATGCCCAGCGAAGCCAGTGGGCAGGTGGCCCGTGTGGCGGCACGCTTTGCGCTGGTTGGGGTAGCCGGTGCCATGGCCACAGAGGCCGGGCTTACGGGCTGGGACGAAGGCGAGAGCGAAGACGGGGCCAAGGCATGCTTTGATGCGTGGCTGCTTGCCCGTGGTGGGGCTGGCAATGGCGAGGTGACGGCCATGCTGCGGCAGGTGCGTGGCTTTCTGGAAGCGCATGGCGAGGGGCGCTTTACATGGTGGCACCGTGCCACCGATGACCACAACGCCAAGACGCTGCAGCGTGCAGGCTTCAGGCGTTTGATTGATGCAGATGGCAAGCCCCTGAAGATTCAGAAAACAGGCTACACGCCGGGCACATCCAAAGAAGATAAAGAGCTGTACGACACCATGACCGCCATCGACGGAGAGGAAACGCGGGTGGAATACTTTGTGCTGCCTGAGGTGTTTCGCACCGAGATATGCCGGGGCTTTGACTACAAGGCCGTGTGCAAGGTGCTGCTGCAGCACGGCTGCCTCAAGCCCGCCAAGGGCCGCGAGTACGACGCCAAGCACAGGCTGCCGGGCCTTGGGCTTGCCTGGTGCTACCAGTTCACGCCCGCCATCATGGAGCTGGATATTTAGGAGAGCGCTGTGGCCTTGCGGTCGCAGTGCCTGCAGGTATGAACAAGCCCAGGGGGTCACAGCCTTGGGCTTTTTTGTGGGTCACACCTTTTGAATGTGATGTGCGGTCGAGGCGGTGTTCAAGGTATGGCCATGACTTGGGTTGCCGCAGGCAAGGCAGCCGGACGCCGGAAGGGGTGGCAGAGTGAGTTCATTCCGCGATGGAATTAACTATGCGTTGTGTGCGCGCGTGAGTTGAAGTGAAGGCAGCACCAGAAAAACAAAGGCGAAGCCCAGCAAGGTAGATGAGATGAGTATCTGAAGTTGCTTTTAGCCTCAAAAACAGCAAAATTGAGGCGATTTGTTCCCAGTGTTCCCAAGCCAAATGGGCTGTTCCCAAAGTGATTCTGGGAACACTTTTGTTCAATGATGACAATAGCTTAGGTGCTGTTTTTTGAATTGTTCCCAGTGTTCCCAAGAATTTTGGACATACCCCGAGAGAGGTTGGCAAACCGTTGTGTTGTTGGTTGTTCCTAAATGGAATGAATTGTGGCCAGCGCCAAGGCTGCATCAAGGATGCACAGGCATGCATCAGGGCCGCATGACGGGCAAGGGTTGCGGGCCTGTCTTGGTGCCTGGGGTGCTGGTGGCGCGTGCCACTGCTGCCGCACTGTTGGCCTGTGCTGGCCGTGGTCTGGGTGTGAAGACCGGCAGGCCAGTGCTGCGGGTCCTTACCAGAGGTTCAAGAGAGCGGGTAATTCGAGCCGCCCTTGCGCGCTGTTGTGTGGCTGCCCTAAGGGGGTTAAGTGAAGATCTGTGAATCTGCAGACCATCGGTAAGTTGGGCGGAGTAAGGCGCGTACCTGTTTAATTTGTGCGAAGTACCCAGAGGGGGTTAAGAAGATCTGGGGGTATTTTTAAATGTACCCCCACTTTTCAAAAATGTACCCCCAAATGTACCCCCAGACTGCCTCGGATTGCGGCACACTTCAGCGGACGTTGACGCACTACAGACTGCGTTCTACAGAGGGGAGAAAGAAAAAGGCCGGAAGCTGGTGGAAGCTTACGACCTTGAGTGTGGTCCCCTCGGCAGGAATCGAACCTGCATCTGACCCTTAGGAGGGGCCCGTTCTATCCATTGAACTACAAGGGGACGCGGGCATTATTGTAAGTGGTGCAGCCCCAGGTTTTGCCAAACGAATGGCGTGCGCTGGGGCTGGCATCAATCCTTGCTTTTTGTGTAGATCAAGTCCACCGCGGTTTGCTCTCCGGTCTGACCCCGCAAGGTCAGGCGGCGTGACAAGTCATAGAAGATATAGAGCGTGCCCATGGCCCCGGCCAAACTTTGTTCATAGGCCACATACAGGTCTTTGGACAGGCGCTTGCCCACAGTGAGTGCGGCGCCTTGTTCGCCGTCTTCGCTGGGGCCCTTGAGGCCTACCTCATCAAACCCTAGCTGGCTGGCAAAGTTGCCGCCACCCCCACCACCACTGAGCAGGGCCAGTGCAGCCTGTTGCAGCAGGGCTGTTTCAGCGCCGCCTGCGGCTGCACTGCGGCCCATGACGACCCAGGAGAGTTTTTCCGCGTCCGACATCTCGGGCTCTGAAAACAGGGTGACGCGTGGGTTGTTGGCGCTGCCGGTGACTTTGACCCCGGCCTTGACGTCGATATTGGGGCGCAAGGCCACGATGTCGATGGCTGGGTTGGCATAAGGACCGTTAAAACGGACCGTGCCCGTTTCTACATCCAGTGACTGGCCCCAGGCACGGTAGCGACCATTGACGGTATGAATCTCGCCAGTGATGCGCGGCCCATTGGCAATCTGCAACTGGCCTTCCAGGCGCGTGGTGATGCCATAGCCTTGCAGCGCAAAATCATTGCCCAGGTCCAGCCGCACATCAATGATAGGTGGCTGCGCAGCTTGCACAGAGCCAGCGGCTTGCGCACGGGCTGCTTCCTTGTCGGCCTTGTCCTTTGCAACCTTGCGGCTGGCTGCAGAGGTGACGTGCACATCGGAATCCAGCGAAGGGGCAGACGCATCGGCCAGCATGATGGCTGCACGATCGACTTTGAGGTCGCCTCGCAGCGTGACCTGTCCGCTGTTCATGCTTGCTTGAAGCTTGCCACTGACGCTGAGCTGCCGGTCAGCGCGCACCAGTACCTGCAGACGCTCAGCGAGCGCTTGGATGTCCATGCGTATGCCAGAGCTGCCTGCCGGTGCGTTGGGGTCAAACTCGATAAAACCATGGACAGTCAGCGTGCCGCCGTCTTTGGGGGCAGAGGTTAGGTTGCCGCTCTGGGTCAAGATGCGTGTACTGCTGCCTTCACCGCCTTTGAGGAACAGCTCGGTAATGTCCAGGCGAGAGCCCTGCAGGCGTGCGCGCAGGCGGCCATCTTTCAGATCCACCCCATCCAGCAGTGACCGCACGCTGAGTTGATCGGCACTGAGCTGCCCACTCCATTGCGGTGCGCTGCGGGTGCCGGAGATCACCATATCTGCATTCAAGGTGCCACCCACACGCCATCCAGGAGGTGCAAACAAGGCCCAGATGCCGATATTGGGCATGCTGGCTTTGATGGTTCCTGAGATCGGCGCATTCACCGGCCAGGCCAACCCGTTGGCGCCGGACTGTATCTGGCTGCGTAAATCGGCGTTGATCTGGCCTGCACGCTCAGAGTTCCAGGTGAGCTGTGTACGCAAGTCATTGCCCTGCGCATTCATTTGCAAACGCAGCTCTTGCAGCCGGGTGCGCATACCGCGATTGCTGCTGACAGCGCGTGATTGCACTTGCTTGGTTTCTGCGTTCACTTCGCTGGCACCCGTACTGCGTATGACGGTGATGGGGGCTGTGTCGCTGTCTTCTGCAGACAGGCGAATGTCGCCACTCGTACGCTCCACAACAACGTCAGCGCGCAATTGACGGCCTGTGTTGTCAATGTCCCAGCGGCCTTGCACGACCAGATCTCCGCTGATGCCAGAGGCGGCCAGCAGAGGCTGCTTGGGGTCTGGGCTGAAAGCATCAACCCATGCGAGTGGTACACCCTGTAGCTGGCCCTTGCTTTGCAGCGCCCAGCTGCCATTGCCAGCCTGGCGCAGCAGCACGGGCTCCCAGGCTACGCTGGCTGGTTGTGTGTCTGTGCTGGCTGGTGGTGTGACGAGCAGCCGGCCTTCACTGGCCTGAATGCGGGTGGTGCGCACAGGGTTGCCTGTGGTGTGGTGACTGGCTGTTGCAGGGCTGGCCAGTTGCACCTGCCATGTGGTGTCAGCGCTGCCTTGCGGGCTCCAGCGCGCGTTGAGCTTGGCAATTCGTGCTTGCCAGTCGGTGGCAGCAGCTGCCTTGCTGGTGAGCAAACCTGCTGTGACATCGGTTGTCAGTGACAAGGTCTGGCTGCCCATTTGTGCTTGACTGTCCAGCGTGACTTGCAGAGATTCGGGGCTGCCTGCCAGCGATAGCTTGAGCTGCTGCAGCTGCATTTTTGTGCCATCAGGCGGCAGATAGCTCAACTGTGGCGCGGTCACTTGGGCGTTAATTTGCAAACCACTGGCTTGCACCGCTGCTGTCGGGTTTTGCAGGCGTTGCTGCAACTTGGCCCAGCCACCACGCCATTGCAAGTTAGCGGTGCTGCTGCCTTGCAGTTTGGCACCTGCCAGTTGGTCACTGCCGATGGGCAGCCGTGCCATCCATTGCCCCAGTTGCTCGGCAGAGTTGACGCGAAGGTTCAGCTTGCCTGTGCCTGCCTCAGGCCCGGCATCCATGTCCAGATCAGCCTGAACCCCGGGCAGTTGCGCATTGAGCTTGCTTTGAATGTGCTGTGTTTCGGTATTCAAGCGCAGTACATCGGTTTGCAGTTTGGTCTGCAGCGCATCCAGGTACAGGTTGCGTACCTCCAGCAGCGGCGCTTTCCATGTGCCTTCGGCCCGGGCGGCTTCAATGCGCAAGGTCTGCGCCCTGCGTGCACCGCTTGATTGCAGGTTCAGTTTGAACTGGACTTGCTGCTGTGCATTCGTTTGAGCCTGTAGCGAGCCAGACAGTGGCGCAGCATCCAGCGTGCTGTACAGGTCGGCGGGGTTGACATTGATGAGTTCGGCTTGGCCTTCTAGCGCCTGAGTCTGGGTGTCAAACCGACCCTGAGCTTGCAGATAGGCGTCGTCTGATTTGCCAAAGTCGATGCGTGCGTTTTGCAGCAGCCATGTCTGCAAGCCATCAAAGCTGGCATCGGCTGTGACGGTGCGAATGGGCAAGGCCTGTTTGTCCCATGGCGCGGGCATGCTGTTGGTTAACGCTGCATGCACCTTCCAGCCTTGGCCGTCAGGGCCGGCTTGCAGCGTACCGTTGAGATCGGTACGCGGGCCACCGGCCATGAACAGCGATGCATCCACATGGCGCAACTGAGCGTGCGCCTGCTCCAGTGGCTGTGCCAGCCATGGCCGTACAACGGCGCTGATATCGGCAGACAAGGTGCTGCTGGCATCTTGCCCTTGAGCCTCAGTGGTGCGCGCTTGCGCGGAAATGTTCAGGCTGGCAGCTTCCGTGGCCAGGGTACCTTTGACCGAAGCACTGGCCTGAATATTAAGCAGCTTGTCGGGCTGGCTGGGCAGGGGGGCTTGGATAGCACCTTTGAGTGTGGCCTGCAGTTGCATGGGAGCCGCAGCTTGCAGCTGCGTTTCAGCCTCGTACAAGCCTCCGGCGTAGCGCAGGCTGCTGACCTTCACGTCGTGGTGGCTGCCGGTATAGCGGTAGTTGCCATATAGTTCGGTAATGACGGTTTCGGGTGGGCCTTCCCACACCAAGCGTTCAATGCGCAGTGGCACATCAATGCGCACAGGCAGCACCAGCGATTGCAGTGGCTGGGTGGGTGCATCGTCTTTGGGCTGAGGGGTGCTGCGAATGCGCAGCTCGTCCATGTTCACACGGCCAAAATGCAACTCTCTGGAGAGCAGCGGCTGCAGGCGCCATTCAATGTCTGCGCCTTTGATCTCGACCTGCATGGCAGGGCTGCTCCAGCGCAGCCAGCCAATGCGGCCACCGTTGCGCAGGCTGCCTTGCACGCCGTCGGCTTCGAGCTTCTGGTCGGCAGGCATCCAGCTTGCCACCTGGGCCAGCGTGCGGCTGAGCGAGTCGGCCTGACCGGACCACCACCACGCCACTCCCACCAGAGAGCACAGCGCAATCAGGCACAAAGCGATAGCCATCATGAGCCAGCGCAGCCAGCGGCGACGGCGGCGCAACTGGGCGTTGGCTGCAGGGGCAGGAGAGACCGCAGAGGTCTCCATTTGCGGTTCTTGGCGTTCTTGCATGAAATTAGAAATTGAATCCCAGGCGCAGGTGCAGGCGCACCTCCTTGGTCTCTAGGCCGTAGGCCAAATCGGCTTGCAGTGGCCCGACTGGGCTGCGCCACCGAATGCCCGTGCCGATACCGACAAATACGGTGTAGATATCCAGCGAGTCAGTCACCGTGCCGGCATCCACAAAGGTGGCGTGCTCCCAGTCGGTGCGATTGCCCGCAATGGTGATGGGGCGCTGCCATTCAATGCTGCCTGAGGCCATGTAGCGGCCACCAATCAGCTTGCCATTGTCACTGCGTGCACCAATGCTCTGATAGCTGTAGCCACGCACGCTGGTGTCGCCACCAGACAGGAACAATTGCGTGATAGGTACCACGGCATCGTCGCGTGCAATCACTGCGCCACCATTGGCTCTGAAGGCCAGGCGACTGCGGCGGTTGGTGGCCTCATCGGTTTTGCTCAGCGGCATGAAGTACAGCCAGCGTGCAGACAGCCGGCTAAACGGTTCACGGGCAGGGGTGAGCGTGGTGCCGGCACCAACGTCCCAGCCCAGCCCGTAGCCACGTGTGGGATTGGTGGCATTGTTGAAATAACGCCCTGTCCAGCCATAGTTGACTGTGATGGCCGAGCTGGAAGGGGGCGCGCCTGCGCCCTGCGCCTTGGCCATGTCGTACTGCAGGTAGTAGGTGCGATCAATCTTGTCTTCGCTCTTGCTGCGGCCAGCGGCCAGTGTCACGCTGTTGGCGGTGTAGTCGGCCAGCTCTTCGCGCGCGGCTTTGCCACCAAAGAAGTAATTCCAGCCGCTGTAATCAGGCAATGACGCAACGCGGGTAGAAAGCAGCGGGTTCTTCTTGTCCAGCTGCAGCTTGCTTTGCGCGCGCCAGTCCAGATAAGGCACGCGGTTGTGGGTGTGATCGACCGAGAAACGAAAACCTGTGTCGGTGCTCAAGCCCACGCCGTAAATCCATTTTTGCAGCTTGGCCTCACGCACCTGTGCAATGACGGGGGCATGCACTTCGGTGTCGCCGGGTTGGGCCGCATCCGTTGCCAGCGTCAGAAAAACCGAGTCGTAATAGCCGCTGTTGGCCAGGCGCTGCTGGGCATCGAGCAATGTGGTCTGGCGATATTCCTCGCCCACCGGCAACCGCGCCAGGCGGATCAAGCCCGAAGGGTTGTAGCGTTCAGCGCCTTCAATGACCAGGGGACCAAAGTAGTAAGCGGGGCCGGGCTCATACGCTACTTTGAGCTGTGCCTCTTGGGTGTCCGCGTCAATGTCTGCACGGCTTTCAGTCAGGCTGGCGGTGGGGTAGCGACGGTTTTGCAGTCGGCGCACGCCATCGTTTTTGGCGCTGCTCCATGCGGACTGGCTAAAACGTTCACCGACTGGCAAAGACCAATTGCGGCGAATGCTCTCACGCATGTTCCGGCCTTTGGGGTCATCGGCATTGGTGCCGGTAAAGGCGACTTCGGTTTGGGTGACCTTGGTGGGCTCTCCTGGTTCCACTTGCACCACCACCTTGCGTGGCGTGTCGGCATCCTCTGGCGTTTCAATCAACTGCAGCTCAATGGTGGGCGAGAAATAGCCCATGGTGCCCAGCAGGCTGCGGATATTGCCATCAGCTGCGCCAAGCAGGCGGCTGAGTTCATTGCGGCGCAAGTCGCTCAAGCTGCGATAGCGCTGCAACTCCATGTGCTGCAGCAATAACTCGCGCACGTCTTTGGGTGCCTCCACTTCCAGCGCAAAGCTGGCGGGAGCGTCATCACCGATTTTGTCTTTGGACAGCAGGCTGCAGCCGGATAGCAGCAGCGCGCTGGTTAACAAACACGCCGATTTCCAGAAGGGCTTGTTTGTTGATAAGTGCTTGGGCATGGATTTATTTTGACAGCAGCCTCATGGTTTCTTCCAGACCTTTCAAAGTCAGGGGGTACATGCGACCGCCCATCAACTGGCGAATGACGTCAATACTCTGGCGATATTCCCACACACCCTGGGGTTCTGGATTGATCCATGCATGGTGAGGGAATGCGTTAGTCAGTCTTTGCAGCCACTCAGCGCCCGGCTCATCGTTGTTGTATTCAACGCTGCCGCCTGGTTGCAAGATTTCGTAAGGGCTCATGGTGGCATCACCAACAAATATCAATTTGTAATCTTTGTTGTATTTGCGAATGATGTCCCAGGTGTCGAACTTTTCGGCAAAGCGGCGGCGGTTGTTCTTCCACATGAAGTCATAGACGCAGTTGTGAAAGTAATAGAACTCCAGGTGCTTAAACTCGCTTTTTACGGCTGAAAACAGCTCTTCTACGCGCTGAATGTGATCGTCCATGGTGCCGCCCACATCCATGAGCAGCAGCACTTTCACATTGTTGTGGCGCTCGGGCACCATCTTGATGTCCAGCCAGCCAGCGTTGGCCGCTGTGCTGCGGATGGTGTCGGGCAAATCCAGCTCCAGATTGCTGCCCTGGCGTGCAAACTTGCGCAGGCGGCGCAGGGCCACCTTGATGTTGCGCGTGCCCAGCTCTTGCGTGTCGTCGTAATCGCGGTAGGCGCGTTGCTCCCACACCTTGACGGCGCTGCGGTTTTTTCCGGGCCCGCCAATGCGCACGCCCTGTGGGTTGTAGCCACCATGTCCAAAGGGACTGGTGCCACCGGTGCCAATCCATTTGCTGCCGCCTTCGTGGCGGCCTTTTTGTTCTTCCAGACGCTTTTTGAGTGTTTCCATGAGCTCATCCCAGCCCATCTTCTCGATAGCGGCTTTTTGCTCAGGTGTCAGCTCTTTGTCCAGCAGCTTGCGCAGCCACTCTTCGGGCAGCTCTTTCTTGAAGTCGGCCACCATCTCCACGCCTTTGAAGTAGGCGGCAAAGGCGCGGTCAAATTTGTCGTAATGCTTTTCGTCCTTGACCAGTGTGGTGCGGGCCAGAAAGTAAAAATCGTCCAGGCTCCAGCCGTCGTCACTGAGCGGGCCGACCACGCCGGCCTGAAGCGCTTCGAGCAGCATCAGGTATTCCTTGACGGAAACGGGCAGTTTCGCGGCGCGCAAGGTGTAGAAAAAATCGATCAGCATGGCAGTGAGAGTTTAAAAAAAGAAGCTACAAGCGCTTGCAATGACTTGTTTTTAAAGTGATTTGATACGCAAATCAATTACTGGCAAGCGCTATATGCTTCAATTTTTCAAGTAAACGATGTTCGGCAGCAGGCCACTCGGCAGCCAGCATGCTGTACATCACGGTGTCGCGCACGCTGCCATCCCAGCGCAGTGCGTGGTGGCGCAACACCCCGTCTTTATGGGCACCCAGGCGCTCAATGGCTTGCTGGCTACGGGTGTTCAGAATGTCGGTGCGCCAGCCCACCACGGCGCAGGACAGTGTTTCAAATGCATGCTGCATCAGCAGCAGCTTGGCGGCTGTGTTGACGTGGCTGCGCTGTACGCTGGCGGCGTACCAGGTGTAGCCAATCTCCAGGCGCTTTACCGCAGGCACGATGTCGTGGTAGCTGCTGGTTCCCAGAAGCTTGCCGCTGGCCGCATCCAGCACGGCAAACGGGCAGCGCGTGCCCTGGGCTTGCATGTCCAGGGCTTTTTGGATGTAGGCCGTCGTTTCTTCGTGCCTGGGCACCCAGGTGATGCGCAGATTCCACAGCTCGCCATCAGCGGCAGCTTCTTGCAGGCCAGCGGTGTGTTGCAGGCTCAATGGTTCAAGGCAAATACCCCAGCCTTGCAATCGGACGGGGGGCGCAAAGGGCGTGCTCGGTTGTGGATCATGCATAGGGGGGCAGGTCAATCGACCTCGGCTTCTTCGAGTTTGTCTTTGGCTTGCTGGTGACTGCGCCAGATGCGTGCAATGTGCAAGCCTGCGCCGCCACCCAGGCCGATCATCAAAATGCCGATCATGCCGGAGCCGCTGTAGCCGTCTTCAAAGATGTCGATGCCCACCATCTTGCCCAGACCATAGCCAGCCAGCGCGCCGAGCATGAAGCACACCGCGTCGGAAACTCCCTCGAGCAGCATTTTTTGTGCAGAAGCCATGTTTTCTCCCTTAAGCAAAGTCATCAAAACACCGAAGCTACGACAGACGGCATCTTTGCGCATTGGGGCAAGCCTGCAACGCGGCTGTCAGCGCCGTGTCAGCGGTTGCGCTGATTCATGAACACCAGCTTTTCAAACAGGTTCATGTCCTGTTCGTTTTTCAGCAAGGCACCAACCAGTGGCGGCACGGAGACCTTCTGGTCTGGAGACTGCAAGGCTTCCAGCGGAATGTCTTCGGCCACCAGCAGCTTGAGCCAGTCGATCAGCTCGCTGGTCGAAGGTTTTTTCTTCAGGCCTGGCAGGTTGCGCACGTCGTAGAACGTTTTGAGCGCTGCGCTGAGCAAGTCGCCCTTGAGCGTGGGAAAGTGCACCGCCACAATTTGGCGCATGGTGTCTGCTTCAGGAAACTTGATGTAGTGGAAAAAGCAGCGGCGCAGAAAGGCATCAGGCAGCTCTTTTTCGTTGTTGGAGGTGATGAACACCAGCGGGCGGTGCTTGGCGCGGATCATCTCGCGGGTTTCGTAGCAGTAAAACTCCATGCGGTCGATTTCACGCAGCAAGTCGTTGGGAAACTCGATATCTGCTTTATCAATCTCGTCGATCAGCAGGGCTACGGGCTCGTCCGCAGTAAACGCTTGCCACAGCACGCCTTTGACGATGTAGTTGCGAATGTCCTGCGTGCGGGCATCGCCCAGTTGGCTGTCTCGCAGACGTGAGACCGCGTCATATTCGTACAAGCCTTGCTGCGCTTTAGTGGTGGACTTGATGTGCCACTGCAGCAAGGGCATGTTCAAGGCAGCAGCCACTTCTTCGGCCAGCATGGTTTTGCCTGTACCAGGCTCGCCTTTAACCAGAAGCGGGCGCTGCAGTTTGATGGCGGCATTCACCGCCAGCATCAGATCTTGGGTGGCAACGTAATTGTCAGAACCTTGGAATTTCATGGGCGTGATATCAGCGTAAACATTGATGTGGGTGCTTGACAACTGCTCTGATAATGAATTTTCACGACCAGATCCCAGCTGAACTTTGCAAAGGATTTTGTGCACAAAATGATCAAAACATGGACCACGGTGTTTGCATTGTTTGTCGCTTGTGCGACGTCAACTGCCTCGGCACAGGCTGTGCAGGGAGATATCAAGGCAGGTGAAGGGAAAATTGCCATGTGCATTGGCTGCCATGGTATCGCTGGTTACCAGGCCAGTTTTCCTGAGGTCTACAAGGTGCCCATGATATCGGGGCAGTCTGCAGCATATATTGCTGCGGCGCTGGATGCCTACCGCAAGGGTGATCGCCATCACCCCACCATGCGTGGCGTTGCCGAGTCACTCAGCGATCAGGACATTGCGGATGTGTCTGCCTACTACGAGGCCCACAACCCCGTACGCAAAGATGCCGCACAACCGCATGACCCACCGACGCAGGTGGCCGCCTTGATTGAAAAAGGCGCCTGCTTTACCTGCCATGGTCAAAATTTCTCCAAGCCGATTGACGCAAGCTACCCGAAAGTAGCAGGCCAGCACTCGGACTATCTGTTGGCGGCGCTCAAGTCGTACAAGACGGTCAACAACCCCCGGGTTGGTCGCAGCAACGGCATCATGGCGCCAATTGCCCAGCAGTTCAGCAACCAGGAGCTCAAACTGCTGGCCAACTACATCAGCAAGCTCGATGGGGATTTGAAAACGATTCCGCCTGCGCACTTTCGCTGAGCCCTGCTCATAAACAACAAGGCCCGCTGCAAGCGGGCCTTGTTGTTTGAAGGGTGCATTTAATCGCGCGTAGCGCGGCGCTGTACGGCGGCTACGTACTGGTCGCCATCGGGTGGATGGCCATTGCGCTGGCTGTCGGCCAGCATCTGGCCCAGGCATTCCATGGTTTCATGGTGGGCGTCGTGCAGTGAGTTGCGGCGCTTGGTCAGCAGCTCCACGGCTTGGCGAATGCCGCGGGGCTGGTCTACGCTGCATTGCTCACTGATGGACAGGTGCATGGACAGGTGCAAAAACGGATTGGTGCGCTCGGGCTCCAGGTCGTAATTGCGCTTGATGGCCGCCTCTACGTCGTCCAGCTCGGCAAAGTACTCCGGGTGTTCGTCAATCCACAGACTGGCCAGTGTCTCGATGGCCTCCATCGGCGCGTTATGTAGCATTTTGCTGCGTACGCTACAGAAAAAGCGTCGCACGTCAGCTTGGGTGGGGTTGAAAAGCATGATGGGCGGCAGCGTAGCATGTGCGGCTCAATCCAGTCGCCAAGGTGGCAATAGGGCGCTCGGGTCGGCGTAAGATCGCGCGCTTCAGGTTGGCAGCTCTCGGACATTGGCACATGGATTTTCATACTTGGTTGGCATTTTTCTCGGCGTGCGTTTTCATCGCCATCTCCCCGGGCTCTGGGGCAGTGCTCTCTATGAGCCATGGTCTGGCCTACGGCGTGCGCCAGACTTCGGCCACGATTGGTGGCTTGCAGCTGGGGTTGCTACTGATTTTGCTGATAGCAGGCGGCGGCGTTGGTGCTGTGCTGATTGCCTCTGACGTTGCCTTTACCGTGGTCAAGGTGCTGGGCGCGGGCTACCTGATTTATCTGGGTTGGAGCCAGTGGCGCAGTGTGGGTAACGGGGTAGATGTGGGGTACTTGCAGGCTGCCCCTATGCCCTGGAGGCAGCGTACCTTGGCCGGGTTTTTGACCAACGCCACCAACCCCAAGGGGATTATTTTTATGGTGGCTGTATTGCCCCAATTCTTGAGCCCAGAGCGCGCTCTGTGGGTGCAACTGCTGGTGATGTCCGTCACCTGTCTGGCTGTAGATACCGTGGTGATGCACGGCTACGCCGCCAGTGCCAGTGCGCTGCGCCGCTGGATGCGCAGCAGTGAGGCCATGCGCTGGCAAAACCGCATCTTTGGTGGCTTGCTCATGCTGGTGGGTTTAGGGCTGTTCTTTGTGCAGCGCTCGACCAATCAAGGGTAATTCTCGGAAGACCCGGTCTGGGCTAAATCGATAGCTGCTAGCGCTGTGTACATCAGTGCTCATGTCTGATTGGGTTAGCAGTCGCCTAGGGTCAACCCCTGTCACAGGTCCGACTGACTGCGGGCGCAGAGGTTCTTAAATTGAAGGCATGAAAACCTTCAACTCTTATGCCCAGCTGCGCGACTGTGCAGGCCAGGAAATTGCGGTGACCGACTGGATCACCATTACACAAGAGCAAGTGAACCTGTTCGCTGATGCAACGGGTGATCACCAGTGGATTCACATTGACCCGGTCAAAGCTGCACAAGGCCCGTTTGGTGGGCCAATTGCACATGGCTTTCTGTCTCTGTCCCTGCTGCCTTTGTTTTTTAGTCAGGCGGTGCACATTGAAGGTGCCACGATGGGGGTGAACTACGGCTTGAACAAAGTGCGTTTTCCGGCGCCCGTGCCCGTGGGCAGCCGCGTGCGGGCACGCGTGGGGGTGCAGGCGGTAGAGCCAGTGGGCCCAGACAGTGTGCAAATTACATGGCTGGTCACGGTTGAGCGCGAGGGGGGTGACAAGCCCGTGTGTGTGGCGGAATCGCTCTCGCGCAGCTACGGAGCGCCCATGGGCGAGTGAAGGCACGGTGGTTGGCATTGTTTTGCTGACCCACCGTGCAAAGGGGTTGAGCGTTGCGAACATCTCCCTTGTACGTGCATGTTGCACATGCTCTTGTCTCAAGCGCAAACCTGCAGCTTTGTGGGGTGGTTTTCATTGCTCTTGGAGCCGCTCACACCACCCAGCAAATCTTTGATTTGCGTTGGGGCGAGGGGCAGTGCAGGCGTGCGACAAGGCCAAGCAACGACGTATCCAGGGCGGCTGTTAGTGGGTCTTAGTCGCCGCTGACGATGAGACCCGCCTCACGTGCCGCCTGATAGTCGGCAATGACGGCGGCACGCGTGACGGTGGACTGGGTGCTGGTTTCATCGGGACGCAAAACCACGGCATCGCCTTGCACAATCTGACCAGCAGCACGCGCTGCCTGAAAGTCAGCAATCACCTGTGCACGGGTTAAATCGAAATTACGACTCAACTCATCTGCACGCAACTGGGTTTGATCACCCGCAAACGCGGCGGTGGTACTCAAAGCAATAACAACAACCATGGTGCGAATAGCAAACATCTTTTTTCCTTTCGGCAATATCTAAGAAACAGTGCTTTTGAAGCACATGGGGGATAGAGCGAGAGTTGATGCTTGCGGTTCAGTGTTTATTGGGTGAGTGATGGGTAACACACTGTCCTGTTATTGAGACAGTGGTTGTGCTCTGGGTGTTTAGCGTGCTGGGCCGTTGGGGGTCATGAAGCCGTGCTGTCGCCATGCCTCAAACACAGTCACGGCCACGGCGTTGGACAGGTTCAGACTGCGCTGGCCTTCCAGCATGGGCAGGCGCAAGCGCTGTGCCGTGGGGAAAAACTCTCGCACTTCGGGCGCAAGGCCACGTGTTTCGCAGCCAAACACAAACCAGTCACCTGCTTGGAATTGCAGCGAATGGGAGGGCTGGCTGCCGTGCGTGGTCATGGCAAACATGCGGTCGTGCGCAGGCTGCATGGTGTCCAGAAAGGTTTGCCAGTTGGCATGGCGGCGCACGTTGGTGTACTCGTGGTAGTCCAGCCCTGCGCGGCGCATGTGGCGGTCTTCCATGGAAAAGCCCAGGGGCTCAATCAGGTGCAGCTGGCAGCCAGTGTTGGCTGCCAAGCGAATGATGTTGCCTGTATTCGGTGGAATCTCAGGCTCTACAAGAACAATATGGAACATGGCGGCGTATTGTCCGCTTTTGGGCTTGTCCCTGGCGGTGCTTATGGTGTCCGGGCCATGCACAGTACGTGAATCTGGCTGGCACCAGCTTGCAGTAAACAGCGGCTGGCCGCAGTGAGGGTGGCACCAGTGGTCATCACATCGTCGATCAACAGGACTTTTTTGCCCTGAATGTGGTGACGTTGTGCAGCCTCAACAGCAAAGGCATTGCGCAAATTACGCAGACGCTGTGCGCGGGTTGAGTCACTTTGGGCAGCGGCGTGGTGCGTTCGGGTCAGGCAATGGAGCTCGTGCTTGTGGCTTTTGAATGCCAGGGTCAGCAGCGCTGCCTGGTTGTAGCCGCGTTCACGCATGCGCTCTTTGGATAAGGGAATGGGAACCAGCACATCAGCGGCATCGATAGCGCCTTGAATACGCGCATCTTGCCGCATCCAGTCTGCTGCGTAATGGGCCAGAGCGGGTTGTTGTCCAAACTTCCAGTGCGTGATCAAGCTGTTCCATGGGTAGTGGTAGTCCACCCATGCGTGCGCTTCTTGCCACAGCGGTGGGCGTCGCAGACAGGCACCGCAGCGTGGCCGCTCGGGGCTAACGCCTGGTAAGGCCAGTGCACAGCCTGTGCAGCGAAATGGTGCAGAGGTGGCAAAACGCTGCCAGCAGTCGGGGCACAGCACATCGTGGCTTGGCCATGCGTGGCATGCCAGGCACTGACTGGGTAAAGCACGGAGCCATTTCACAGGATGGGATAGCCATGTTGGCCAACGCAGAGGCATGAAATCAATATACTGCCGCGGCACCTGCCGTTGCCATGCCGTGTGGCGGCGGGGTTGCTTGATGAGTTTGCATTTCCATGTCTGAGCACTTGCCCCCCACCATTGATCCCATCGCTGCCGCACGCTGGCAACAGGCTGCACCGGCCCAGTCGCCATGGCTGCATGAGGAGGTGGGTCGCCGGATGGAGGCGCGTTTGCAGTGGATTTGCCGCACCCCCAATACCTGGTGTGACTGGCAGCCCGTGCGCGGTGGCATGCAGGTGCATGCGGCTTTGGCGCAACGCTACCCGCAGGCGCAATGCTATGTGGTTGAGCCTGTGCCGCGCATGCAAGCCGTTGCCCAGGAGCAGTGGTCCAAGCCATGGTGGAGCCCCGCGCGCTGGGGCGGTGCCAAGACCCTGATGGACATGCCGGCCGCCGGCAGTGTGGACATGCTGTGGGCCAACATGCTGCTGCACAACCAGGCGCAGCCTGTGCAAATGCTCAAGCAGTGGCATGAAGCTTTGGCTGTAGATGGCTTTGTGATGTTCTCGTGCCTGGGGCCAGATACCGCCAAAGAAATGCGTGCCCTGTATGAGCGCATGGGCTGGCCTGCCGCAGGGCACAGCTTTACCGACATGCACGATTGGGGAGACATGTTGGTGCAGGCAGGTTTCGCAGAGCCTGTGATGGACATGGAAACCATTACGCTGACTTTTGCAAGCCCCGAGCGTTTGCTGCAAGAGTTGCGTGAGCTGGGCTGCAATCTGCATCCCCAGCGTTTTTCTGGCTTGCGTGGCCGCGCATGGTTGGCGCAGTTGCACGCTGCCATGGGCGAGCATTTGCGCGTTGATCACAGTGAAGGGCAGCTTGCCTTGTCCTTTGAATTGGTTTACGGCCATGCCTTTAAACCCGTTCCCCGTGTGGCGGTAGACAGCGAAAGTTCGGTCTCTTTAGACCAGATGCGCAGCATGCTCAAGCAGGGTCGGGAGCAGGGTTTGCGATAGGCGAAAAGCCGCTTTTGCTGCATTGATTTAACACAAAGCGCACTACAATTTTTTCAAACTACTGATAGCAAGCACGGCCCTGGAACGCGGATTTGGGCAGTGCAAAGCCAACGGCCCAGCGGTCGTCAGGGGAGAAAAAATTGGTGTGTCGCTATGCCTTGCAGACAGGCTGGACCGCAAAGCCTGGGTCAGTCTCTCGTGTTTTTTTGTTGTTGCATCTCGCGTACCAGCGTGCATGCAGTTGGCGATTTCATTCATCGTTTTTTGCGCGGCATCCTACAGGGCACCGTTGCAGCGATGTCTTCTCCTGCTTGAAACCCCTGTATGCGCTGGCGCTGCATCCCTGCAAACTGCATGCAGGGCAGTTGGGTGCAGTGTGCCAGGCACCTTGATTTTTGCTTTCTTCGCAAGACTTCGCACGGCACTGTAATGGCAGGCGGGCAACGGAATCCCGGAGGCTCAGACGCAAGTGAGAAATATGAAAAGCAGTATCTTTCAACTGGTTTCTCTGTGTACGGCTGCAACAGCATGGCTGGCCAGTACCGCGCATGCAGTGCAAGACTTGCCCGGTGGCCCAGCCGTCAAACAGCTGAACTTGCACCCGCCGGTCACGCGCATTGCCCAAGAGCAGCACTTTCTGCACTGGATGATGCTGGCCATCTGTGTAGTGATCTTTGTGGCTGTATTTGCGGTGATGTTCTATTCCATCTGGAAGCATCGCAAATCCCAGGGTGCCAAGGCTGCCAACTTCCACGAATCAGCGACGGTAGAGGTCATCTGGACGGTGATTCCCTTCATCATCGTGATCTTGATGGCGCTGCCCGCTACCAAGGTGCTGGTGGCGCAAAAAGATACCACCAACGCCGAACTGACCATCAAAGTCACGGGCTATCAGTGGAAGTGGGGGTACGACTACCTCAAAGGCCCGGGCGAGGGGCTGAGCTTCTTGTCCACCATCGACAGCAGCCACCGTGCAATGTCCAGCAGCGGTGATGTGAGCAATGCGCCCAATGATTATTTGCTGCGGGTAGACAACCCGCTGGTAGTGCCAGTGGGCAAGAAGGTGCGCATCATCACCACGGCCAATGATGTGATCCATAGTTTCATGGTGCCGGCTTTCGGTATCAAGCAAGACGCGATTCCTGGCTTTGTACGTGATACATGGTTCAAGGCAGACAAGCCGGGTGATTACTACGGACAGTGCGCAGAGCTGTGCGGAAAAGAGCACGCCTACATGCCGATTCATGTGAAGGTGCTGGACAGCGGCCCTTATGCAGCATGGGTGGATGAACAGCTCAAGCTGGCAGCGGCCAAAAAAGATGACCCAACCAAAGAGTGGAAGCTGGATGAACTGGTTGCGCGTGGCGCAAAGGTTTACGCAGCCAACTGTGCGGCGTGTCATCAGGCGAGTGGTAAGGGCGCCGGGGCCATCAAGGCTTTGGATGGCAGTGCGCTGGTGCGTGGCTCACTGGCTGAGCCCATGCATGTGGTGCTGGAAGGGCGTGCGAATGGGGCAATGCCATCTTGGAAGCAACTGAGCGATGTAGAACTGGCTGCCGTGCTGACTTATGTGAAAAACAATTGGAGCAACCAGACGGGGCAACTGATTCAGCCGGCGCAGTTTACGCAGGCGCGAAAGGGCACCTTCCCTGAAGGTGGTGCAGCAGCTGTACCCGCCGATGCAGCGCCAGCTCCTGCAACCCCTGTGGCAGACAATGCTGCAGCCGTCAGTGCGGCTGACATGCCGTACCAAGTTTTCTTTGCCACAGGCCAAAGTGCGCTGGATGACAAATCCAGGGCCACCGTGCAGCAAGCCGTGCAGTGGCTGCAAAGCAATGCCAACGTCAAGATTGCGCTGTCAGGTTATGTCGATGCCACCGGCAGCGCCGATGTGAATGCTGAGCTTGCCAAGCAGCGTGCACAGGCAGTGGCCAAGGCGCTGACCGATGCGGGTGTGGCTGCTGAACGTATTGAGTTGCGCAAGCCGCAAACCATTGCCGACAGCGCCGGTGCCAATGAGAAGGCACGCCGTGTAGATATCGTGGCTGCGCAGTGAGCGCAATGCATAACAGAGACAGGGAGCCCCGCACATGAGCGCCATTTACCCACCTTCTCACGATCAGGCCGCACACGGTGATCACCACCAAGATCACCACCACGCCACGCCCACAGGCTGGCGCCGCTGGCTGTACGCCACCAACCACAAAGACATTGGCACGCTGTACCTGTTGTTCAGCTTCAACATGTTGATGATTGGCGGGGTGCTGGCACTGTTGATTCGTGCGGAGCTGTTTCAGCCCGGCTTGCAGCTTGTGAACCCAGAGCTGTTCAATCAACTGACCACCATGCACGGCCTGATCATGGTGTTTGGCGCCATCATGCCGGCCTTTGTGGGCTTCGCCAACTGGATGCTGCCTCTGCAAATTGGCGCATCAGACATGGCTTTTGCCCGCATGAATAATTTCAGTTTCTGGCTGATGGTGCCCGCTGGCCTGATGCTGGTGGGTTCGTTCTTCATGCCCGGTGGTGCACCGGCTGCGGGCTGGACGCTGTACGCCCCGCTGACGCTGCAGATGGGGCCGTCCATGGACACCAGCATCTTTGCGATGCACATCATGGGTGCCAGCTCCATCATGGGGTCGATCAACATCATCGTCACTATCTTGAACATGCGCGCGCCCGGTATGACGCTGATGAAGATGCCCATGTTCGCCTGGACATGGCTGATCACCGCCTACCTGTTGATTGCCGTCATGCCCGTGCTGGCTGGCGCTATCACCATGACGCTGACCGATCGCCACTTTGGCACCAGCTTCTTCAATCCTGCAGGCGGTGGTGACCCGGTGATGTACCAGCACATCTTCTGGTTCTTTGGCCACCCCGAGGTCTACATCATGATCTTGCCGGCCTTTGGCATCGTCAGCCAGATCGTGCCGGCATTCAGCCGTAAAAAACTGTTTGGCTATGCCTCCATGGTGTATGCCACCAGCTCGATTGCCATTCTGAGTTTCATCGTGTGGGCACACCACATGTTCACCACGGGCATGCCGGTGACAGGCCAGCTGTTTTTCATGTATTCCACCATGTTGATATCGGTGCCCACGGCCGTGAAGATTTTCAACTGGGTAGCCACCATGTGGCGCGGCTCCATGACGTTTGAGACGCCCATGCTGTTCTCGGTGGGTTTTATCTTTGTGTTCACCATGGGTGGCTTTACCGGACTGATTTTGTCCATGGCGCCCATTGATATTCAGTTGCAGGACACCTACTACGTAGTCGCACACTTTCACTATGTGCTGGTGGCTGGGTCGCTGTTTTCCATGTTTGCGGCGTATTACTACTGGTCGCCAAAATGGACGGGCGTGATGTATTCCGAGCGACGTGGGCAGATTCACTTTTGGGGCTCGTTGATCTTCTTCAACATCACTTTCTTCCCCATGCACTTCTTGGGTCTGGCTGGTATGCCACGCCGCTATGCCGACTATCCCATGCAGTTTGCTGACTTCAACGCGGTAGCCTCTATAGGCGCGTTTGGCTTTGGCTTGATGCAGGTGTATTTCTTCCTGGCCGTTGTAGTGCCCGCAATGCGTGGCAAAGGGGAGAAAGCACCGCAGAAACCATGGGAAGCGGCAGAAGGTCTGGAGTGGGAAGTGCCTTCGCCTGCGCCATTTCATACCTTTGAAACACCTCCTAAGTTGGATAGCACCGCAACCCGCGTGATTGGATAAACCATGATTCACCCTAAACACAGCAACTCCATGCCTGGCCGCACAGAAGCCTGGCAACTGCAGCGCCAGCGCAATACGCGCATGGCTCTGGTGCTGGCGTCTATCGCCGTCGTGTTCTTTGTGGGCTTTGTGGCCAAGATGGCATTGTTGGGCGGCTAAGGCACGCACAGCCATGAACACACGCAAGCGCAGCGCCAACCTTCAAATGGTCACAAAACTGCTAGTGATCACTGTGGGAATGTTTGCCTTTGGCTATGCGTTGATTCCCATCTACAAGCATGTGTGTGAGGCGCTGGGCATCAACATTCTCACCATCTCTGAGCGGCAGGTGCCGGGTAACGGCGCGGTGGGAAAGCTGCCCACTAATACGCAGGTAGACACTACCCGCACGATCACGGTGGAGTTTGATGCCAATGCGCGAGGCCCATGGGATTTCAAACCCGAGATACGCTCTTTGCAGGTGCACCCCGGTGAGCTGGCGACGGTGATGTATGAGTTTCAAAACATCCAAAACCGTGCCATGGCAGCACAGGCCATCCCCAGCTATGCGCCTCGCCAGGCTGCACCGCATTTTGTGAAGATGGAATGTTTTTGCTTTAACCAGTACGAGCTGCAGCCCGGTGAGAAAAAAGAGTGGCCTGTGGCGTTTGTGATCGATCCACGGCTGCCTAAGGACGTGACCACCATCACGCTGAGCTACACCTTCTTTGAAGTGGGCGGCAAGGTGCCAGCGGCACCGACGGCAGCACTGCAGCAACCAGTAGCAGGAGGTGCGTCTTGAGTGAGCAGCAACCCTCTCGTAAACCGTCGCTGTTGCGCACTATCAAGGCAATGGCCTGGGCTTTTCTGGGGGTGCGCAAAGGCAGCGAGTGGCGCAGCGATTCGGCGCAGATGACCCCGTTGCTGGTCGTCAGCGTGGGATTGGTGGCAATTTTTGTATTTGTATTGTTGTTGATCGGTATTGTGAATTGGGTGGTCTAGCGCGCAGCGCTGGATCGAAACGCAATGTTTGACACGAGTGATGACAGGAGCTGACATGGGTACACCGCACACTGCAAGCACCCCGTACTACTTTGTACCTGCTGAATCGGGCCACCCCATCTGGGCCGCTGCCGGGCTGTTTTTTGTCATTTTGGGCGCGGGCATGTGGGTCAATGGCCACCAGTGGGGCATGTGGAGTTTTTTCTTTGGCCTGACATGGTGGCTGGTGGTGCTGTTTCGCTGGTTTCGTGAAGCAGCGCAGGAGAGCGAGCGCGGCTTGTTTGGCCGCAAAATTGACCTGTCTTACCGCTGGAGCATGAGCTGGTTCATCTTCTCTGAAGTCATGTTCTTTGGCGCATTCTTTACCGCGCTGTGGTGGGGGCGTGCGCACTCTGTGCCAGCTTTGGGCAGTCTGGAAAATTCATTGCTGTGGCCAGGATTTAGCGCCGTGTGGCCCAGCGTCATGCCGGGTGCCACGGCAGCGCCTGGTGGCCTGGTTGAGCCGTTTCAAACCGTGGGGCCGTTCTGGCTGCCCACCATCAACACCGCATTGCTGCTGACTTCGGGTGTCACCCTCACTATTGCCCACCATGCGCTGCGGCTGGGCCAGCGGGCCAAAACGATTGGTTTCATGTGGGTGACGGTACTGCTGGGTATTACGTTCTTGTGCGTGCAAGGCTACGAGTACTACCACCTGTATACGGACTTGAACCTCAAGCTCAACTCCGGCATCTTTGGCTCCACCTTCTACTTGCTCACAGGCTTTCACGGTTTTCACGTGTTTGTGGGCATGTTGATGCTGCTCTTTATTACCCTGCGCCTGCAAAAAGGCCACTTCACGGCAGAGCACCATTTCGGCTTTGAAGGGGCCGCCTGGTACTGGCACTTTGTGGACGTGGTGTGGCTGGGTCTGTACATCTTGGTGTACTGGATGTAAATGCGGTCAGGGCCTGCGCCCTGATGGCTGGCAAGGAATGTGGTTTGAATAAAAGAGAGCAGTTGGCGCTTGCTAGTAGTTGTTTTCAATATGAAATCATGTTGAAAACAACTGTGTATAAGCGCTACCAGCTCTCTTTTTTGTTTTACTTGCCAACCGGTAAGCCTGTGGGCTGGATGTACCCCAGCTTCCATGCCAGCAGCAGGCACAGAAACAAAACCCCCGACAGCACAATCCGCCACGTGAGCGCGCGCGCCATGTTCTTGCTGCGTTCCGCATCGTGTTCGGCATCACTTTTGCGCAGCATAAAAAATCCTGCCGCTGCAAGGCTGACAAGAATGGCCAAAAAGAAAAGGGCGATGGCGTATGTCATGCCGCCCATTATGGAGAGCTGCGTATGACACGCAAGCGGGGCAACCTGCGGTGGTGGCTGGCGACGGTGGCTGGCGTTATCGGTGTGTGTGTAGGGCTGGCTTTGGGGTTTTGGCAGCTGGAGCGCGCAGCGCAGAAAACCCGGCTGCACGATGCCATGCAAGCGCAATCGAGCACACGCACCTTGGATGCCCGCGCCGTGAACGACCAGCTGGCGCTGGGTGAGGCAACGCTGACCCACTGGCTGTATCGCCCGATTGCATTGCACGGCCAGTGGCTGGCGGCACACACGGTGTATCTGGACAACCGGCAAATGCAGGGGCGGCCTGGTTTTTTTGTGTTTACGCCATTGCAACTGGCCAGCGGCGAGGTGGTGCTGGTGCAGCGCGGCTGGATTGCGCGCAACTTTCAGGACCGGCAATTGCTGCAAGCCATTGAAACCCCTGCTGGCACCGTGACGGTTGAAGGCCAGTTGGCTGGCGCGCCCGGGCGTCTGTATGCCCTGGCTGATGGTGATGCACCCGATGCACATAACCCTCACATTCGCCAAAACCTCAACTTGACGGCTTATGCACAAACCACAGGTTTGCCGCTGTGGCCTGTTACGGTGGTGCAAACCGGCGCAGCCAGTGAAGGGCTGTTGCGCGCGTGGCCACAGCCCAGCAGTGGCATTGCCACGCACCAAGGTTATGCTTTCCAATGGTTTGCCATTGCAGCCGTACTGGCTGCCATGGTGCTGTGGTTTCAATTTTTGCGGCCTGCCCGCTCTGCCCGACAACGCCATGCCGCACCAAAAAGTTGATTTGCTCCCTTTGAATTTGACCGTGCACAGCACGCCCAGCATGCAAAGCTTGTCGCAAGGCGTGCAGGCCGTTGAGACCCAGCGCAAAGGGCGCTGGAAAATGTTTGCAGTGCTGCTGGTGTGCGCAGCACCGGTGATCGCTTCTTACTTTACGTATTACGTCATTCGCCCCGACGGGAGGCGTAATTTTGGCGAGCTGATTGAACCGCAAAAAGACATGCCTGCGTTGATGGCCAAAACGCTGGGAGGGCAAGAAGTTCCTCTGTCGCAACTCAAAGGACAGTGGCTGCTTGTCAGCGCCTCGGGTGCCGCCTGCCAAGTGCAGTGCGAAACCCATCTGTATTTGCAGCGGCAACTGCGTGAAGGATTGGGTCGAGAGAAAGAGCGCCTGGATTGGGTGTGGCTGGTGACAGATGGGCAGCAGCCCACTGCGGAGTTGAAAAAAGCTTTGCAGCCAGCCGCCCAGGTTCTGCAAATCGATGCCACTGCGCTGCAAACATGGCTGCAACCTGCGGCAGGGCAGCAGCTTTCAGATCACTTGTATGTGATCGATCCGCTCGGGCATTGGATGCTGCGCTTTCCTGCGAATCTGGACAAAACCAGTGCACCAAAAGCCAAGCGCGACCTGGAGCGCTTGCTGCGCGCATCTTCATCCTGGGATCAGGCCGGACGTTGAGCATGCACAAGCTTGCGTGAATGAGGCATTTGCGTTTGCGGTTATGGTTATGGATTGATTGACTGAGATTGCCATGCAAAGAAGACATGCACTACAGACCTTGATGGTGGGAGCCTCTGCCATCGGTGCGGCCACCCTTTTGATGGGTTGCAAGCCCAAACCGATCAGCTTTGAAGGCGTAGACATCACTGGCGCCCAGTATGGGCAAGACTTCCCGCTGCCAGATGCCTATGGCAAGCCCCGTTCAGTGAGTGAGTTTGCAGGCAAGGTGGTGGTGGTCTTTTTTGGCTATACCCAATGTCCGGACGTGTGTCCCACAACGTTGCAAGAGCTGGTAGAGGCCAAGGCCATCTTGGGTGAGCAGGGGGATCGTTTGCAGGGCATTTTTGTGTCACTCGACCCAGATCGCGACACGCCAGAAGTGCTGCGTGCCTATGCAGAAGCCTTTGATCCGCAAATGGTGGCGCTGACAGGCTCGCATGAGCAAATCACTGCCGTAGCCAAAGACTTCAAAGTGTTTTACAAGAAAGTAGAAGGCAAGCAGCCTGGCAGCTACACCTTGGACCACTCTGCAGGCCTGTATGTCTATGACCCACAAGGCAAACTGCGTGTGTACCAGCGTTATGGCCAAGGCGCGCAGATTCTGGCCAAAGATGCCAAGGCACTGCTGGACGAAGCCAAGGCTTAAGCTGAATCCACCCGGGTTCCGTTGCTTGTCAACATGCGTCAGCACTGTCTGCATGCATTACGGGAACATAAAAAAAGCCACCTATCGGTGGCTTTTTACTGAGGCGCTGGTAGTTACTGGTTGCTGATCTTTTGTTCTTTGATCAGTTTGCTCAATTCTTCAGTATCTTTTTTGACGCGGTTGGCCAGGCCTTCGGGCGAAGTACCCACCGTTTGCCAGCCCTGCTGGAACAGCTTTTGGCGCACCTCCGGCATGCGCGCAATCTCTACCAGGATGCCCGCCAGTTTGGTGCGAATGGCTTCAGGCATGGCATATGGCGCGGCAAAGGCATTCCAGATCTGTAAATCAAAATTGGTGACACCTGCTTCTGCCAGGCTGGGAACGCCGGGCGCCAGTGCACTGCGCCCGCTGGAGGTGACACCAATCAAACGCAGCTTGCCAGCTTGTGCCTGAGCCATGGCCAGCGCGGGAGGCAGCAGCGCCATTTGCAGCTGGCCGCCCATCATGGCCGTGGCCACTTGTGGGTAGCCGCTGTAAGGCACGTGAACGGGTGCAATACCGCTGCGTGTTTTGAGCAGCTCAGTGCCCAAATGGCCGATGGTGCCCACACCAGGGGTGCCGTAGCTCCACTTATCGCCCGCCTGCTTGGCGGCGGCGAAGAAGGTTTTGGCATCTGCGTCTTTGGCAACGCCGGGTTGCGCGAGCGGAGCCGTCAACACCAAGGGTGAAACACCAATGAGCGTCAAAGGTGCCAAGTCCTTGAGCGGGTCATAAGCCGTAGCCGGATTGAGGATTTTGGCAATCGTCATGTTGCCATTGATCATCAGACCAATGGTGTGGTGGTCGGTAGCGCGTGCAACTTCTGCGGCACCAATGTTGCCGCCCGCACCGACTTTGTTTTCCACAATCACAGGTTGTCCCAGTATTTTGGACAAGGGTTCTGAGAATGTACGGGCCGTTAGATCAGGCGAAGACCCGCCAGGAAACCCAACCACAATGCGCACGGCTTTGGTGGGCCAGGTGTCAGCCAAAGGGCTTGCAAACACAGAAGTGGTGGCAGCGGTGGCAACCAGGGCTGCGCTTGCAGCCAAAACCGTACGGTGGGCAATCTGGTGGATAGAGGTCATATCGCGTGGTGCAAAAAATAGTGAGGAGTGAAGACGCCACTCCCCCAAGAAAAAAGAAAGCCCGGAAATTATCCGGGCTAGTCTGAGCAGCCGTCTGGTCTTTTTCAAGCAGACAGCACATGACGATGATTAAGCAAACTCCACCAGCGCTTTTTTCATCTTTTTCATAGCGGCCACTTCAATTTGGCGAATACGCTCGGCACTGACGCCATATTCAGCAGCCAGCTCGTGCAGTGTCATGCCGCCTGAGCCATCGTCGTTCACCTTAAGCCAGCGCTCTTCCACGATACGGCGGCTGCGGACATCCAGCATTTCCAGCGCTTGGCTGATACCGTCGGTTGCCAACATATCGCGCTGGCGTGTCTCGATCATGCTGGTAGGTTCATGCGAGGCATCCGACAAGTAGGCAATCGGGCCGAATGCATGCTCGCCGTCGTCGTTGGGGCTGGGGTCCAGCAAGACATCGCCACCAGACAGACGTGTTTCCATCTCCATGACTTCTTCGCGCTTGACGTTCAGCTTGGCGGCCATGGCGTCGATCTGCTGAGCAGTCAGTGTTTCGCGCTGGATCAGTTCATCGTCCATTGCAGCATCGGCCTGCATGCCCTGCTTGAGTGAGCGCAGGTTAAAGAACAGTTTGCGCTGGGCCTTGGTGGTGGCCACCTTGACCATGCGCCAGTTCTTCAGAATGTACTCATGAATTTCAGCCTTGATCCAGTGCATGGCGTAACTGACCAAGCGCACATTTTGCTCGGGGTCAAAACGCTTGACGGCCTTCATCAGGCCAACGTTGCCTTCTTGAATCAAGTCGCCATGTGGCAAGCCATAACCCAGGTACTGGCGCGAAATGGAGACCACCAAGCGCAGGTGCGACATGATCAGGCGTCCGGCAGCATCCAGGTCGTTGTGTTCTTTGAGTTTGTGGGCGTACTCTTTCTCTTCCTCTGGGGTGAGCAGAGGCAAGCGGTTCACCGCAGTGATATAGGCATCCAGATTGCCCAGCGGCGGAACCAGCGCCCAAGGATTCGCAGGAGCCAAAGCAGAAGCAGCAAGTGTGCTAGTTTGGGTTGTCATTGCATTCCATCCTTTCATCCATCGCTTCATATTAGCACTCTCTGTGATTGAGTGCTAAATCAAAAGTTCCCCTAGATTGTCGATTCACGTTGAGTTTTGAACTTTTCTCACTCAGTTTTGTATTCATTTAAGACAATGAATTATGTGTAAGTTGTTGATTTAAATTGTTAAAAAACGATCTAACTAGTGGTTGAATTTCCGAAGACTTGCCTATATTTTAAGCAAATCGCTAAAAAAATAGGAAATTCCGGCGTGGAACTGCTGTTGCAGGAGCTGGTTTAGTGCTTTGTGTTCTGGCACTGGCGCTGGCGCTGGCTGGGTCCAATGAAAGGCCTGAACCGTGTAGTAGCCAGCTGGCCATCTGTTTTTTCTTGGGCGCTACTGCAGCGCGGCCATGCGCCTGCTCTATGGCTGCAGGTACTGCCGGCGTGGCGCTGGTGTGGCCTGCTGTCAGATGCTGATTTCTACTTGTGCACCTGCGCTGGCCGGTGCTTGGGCCCACTGGATGTCGGCTGCGGCTGACGCAGTGTTGGCGGTAGCCACACTGGACGCGGTCGAGGTGCTTCAGACCCTGCTGTCGCATTGCTTGCAGATGGTGTTTCTACTCGGGTGCGAATACTCATTTAATGTCGATCCCCTTTGGCTGCTGACAATGCGTGCTGAAAGCTTGGAAACACACACTCAAACTGCACACCTCTAGTGCGCAAAATGAATAAAGCATCGATCACATTTTTGGTGATGAATGAGCGGGTTGATAAGTCTGCCTGAGCACACCGTGTGGGCAGGCTCAAGGTCCAATTTTCATACTGAAGCGTTTCTACGGGAAAAAGCCGTTGCTGCCCATTTAAATCTTCGCAGCGCACCCACGAAGTTCCATCTTTGAGTCGTAGAGCAAGTGCAGACTTTTTGGGGTTGACCCAATTGGACGTGGGTAGCATGCGAGTGTGCTCCCGTTGCGTGGCGATTAATGCCAGTTCGGTAGTTTTCTTGGCCACCTTTTCATTGAATTCGTGCCAGCGCCGTTCCGCTTCTTGCTGCGATAGCAGCATGGCTTCCTGACGCTGTGTTTCGTGCTGAATAATCGCATGGAGCCGTTGTTGCGCAGACTCCTGCTGCTGACGTTCTATTTCAGCAATACGACGCTTTTCTGCCTTGATGTGTGCCTTGTATTCCTCTTCGAGCTGAGCCACCAATTGCTCTGTATTGCGCATGAGTTTTTCTAACTCATCTGGGCTTAGCTTGCGCCCTTTCTCACCAAAACGGTCTGTCAAATCGGTTTTGGAGTGCAAGTCTGGATAGCCTTGCTTAAAGCAAGTTGAGCCAATGACTTTCAGTTGGGAATCATCCAATACAACGTGAATCGCGCTGTAGACAGGATGGTTGCATCCTTGGTGCTGGCAACGAATTCGGTTGTCTTTCTCGGTGGACACTATTGCTAAAAGTCTTCGCTCAGTCATGCTTCACTTCTCATTAGCGGATGTGTCTAGCGGGCTAGACCATTACTCGTTACCCAACTTCATGGATTTGAGTATCAGGGTTCCCTGAACCGCATCCTGCAGAAGCCAGCGTGCAAAAGCAATTGCTGCTGTGGCATGACTTGCAAATAACGTCCACCCAGCGAGGCTGCAAGTAATATACCCATCAACATTGATTTCTCGAAAAATTAATGCACATAAAGCGATGAATGTTCCTACAGAAAGATCTCTGGCCAATCCCATAGTTCGCACATGCTGGATGCTGAATTCGCGGAATCTGAAAGAGGACTTAGATTTAGATACAGCAAGTGATCGGAATGCTGCTTGCACTGTCTTCACAGAGTGATTCTTCCCAAGAATTGCTTCTCTTATGAGCTTTCGCTCTGCAGGGCTAAATGGGGAAACGCCAAACTCAAGCTGCGCGAAATACTTTTCCAGTACTTCCACAATCGGATGATCGTTTGTGACTACAAGTTCTGATGCTAGCTGCGCCCGCAATTTTTCGATTTTTCGTACTAGAAGGTAGTCGCGCATAGAAACATTGGTGATGCTGCGAACTCTTACATAGTGCCTAGGCTCAGTGCTTATCAAAATGCTTGCTTCCGGCAGGCTGATTTTCTGTGAAGAGGCCAAAGCGTAAGCCTCTTCAAACAATGCTTTTTGAGCCTGAGTCAACATCTCTACGCTTTTCCGAATGTCTGCCAAATTGTGGACAGCTCCCGCATCGTTTGAGCTTGTTCCTCGTCAGCTTGGGACGCACCACCAAGGGCAACTATCTGCCGGGCTTCGTAAATTTTGGCAACCATCTTCCAACGGTAAGTGCTTGGACACTCTGGTGCGTATCTTTGGCAAAAAAACTCTACGTCTTCAAAGCAGCGTTGAAGCCTGCCCCAGTCGATGGATGGTTGATTACCAGCTTTTGCTTCGAGCTCCTGACTGCTAACTCCATAAAGAACCTCGTTGAGGTCAATGCCGGACTGCTGTATCGAGCGCAGATAAGCCGTGGTTGGCTCTGTAAGTCCGGTCTCATAGCTGCTTTGAGTGACTTTGCTAACCCCGCCCAAATTTGCGAGTTGGGTTTGGGTCCAACCGAGAGCTTGCCGAGCATATTTGAGTCGGCTTCCAAGTTGCTCTCGCAGTGTCAGTAGGCTTGTGATAGGCATTGACGAATTGTGTTTTATTTAAAATAATACAAGAAAATTTAACTTCTACAAATACATGCAGGCTCACAACGTTAGAGAAAACTTTGCAAAGCATGGGCTCTCTGTATGTGAATGGGCTCGGGCTCACGGTTTTTCCGAGAGCTTGGTGTATGCGGTTCTTGCAGGACGCAACAAGGCATCCAGAGGGCAAAGCTTCCAGATCGCGGTTGCGCTCGGACTCAAAGCAGCGCCATCTATGAATGACGCGCCCGACTATATACAGAGCGCAGTTGCCCCGCAAATCAAGAGGGAGCATTTATGACATAAAAAAAGCCAGCCACTCTTTCAAGTGACCGGCCAGAGTGCTGAAAAAATAATCAGCTCGCACATCTAGTTTCCTGCAGCACTCTCCCGTTGTCAAGTTTTCTTTATTCCGATTTCGGTTGGAAGGGGAATTCTTTGCCCTTTTAAAGCTTAAACAGCAACGTTTCGCGGCTGCCCAAGCGCTATCGATCTCGGTGATATCTGCTGTTAGGAACTCTTATGGAATCCTCTTCTCGCAAAGTGGTTCATCGCTCGCCTGCTCACACAGTGCGGTTGCTTAACCTGCCACATCTTCAGCCTGATGCCATCGAAGCAGACTCTTCGATAGAGCGCGATTTTGTGCATTGTGCGGCGCTATTTCCTGCTACCACGTCAATCAGCTCTCAACCTTTCAAGCTCACCCTCTCTGCAGGAACGTATACGCCTGACTACTTGGTGGTTTTCAGGGATGGAACGCGTGCTGTAGTGGAAGTTAAGCCTGAAGAATTTATCGAAAATTTTCAGGAAAAGTTTGATCAAGCTAGGCTGACGTTGGCGAAGTTCGGTATGTCTTTTCTGCTTGCCCGAGACACGGTGTTACGTCGTGATCGGCTTGCAGAGCGAGCGTTATTTGTTCGCCGTTACGCAAAAGGAGGTGCGAGCCTTAACGACATAAACCGCTGTATTGAGATATTGCAAAGCTTGGGCGGGGTGCTTTCAATGAAAGAACTTTGCGAGGCAGGCATTAGTCGATCAACAATTTTTTTCATGGTGACACGCCGCCAATTACAGCTTAGTGCAGATCTTCAGTATGGAGACGACGCACAAGTACAGCGGTTTGAACAAACTGACCTAGGAGAAAGTCATGCAATTCGCTTTGCAAACTGGCTTGACGCTTAGAGCAGGTCAGCGAACGCTGGAACTGACGAGAGAACTTCCGGACGGTGAGTATCAATTGGAGGATGTGATAACCCGTCGAGCCTCGGTCGTGACCGTTTCTCAGTTAATTCGCCGCATATACAGCCAAGAATATCAAGTCGTCCTTGGAGGTGCACCCGAGGGGCAGGCGGATAACCAGAAAGTTGTTTCAGTACTTGATCTCAGCAGCTTGAAAGCGCATGAACGCTTCGAACTTGAGCGCAGGCTTGACTACGTCAAAAGCATGCACCGCAAAGGTATTTCCAAGGGGCAGAGAAAGAAAATTGAAGAGGTGATTGCAAAGCTGGCTAGGTCTAGAAATGAAAAGTGTCCATCGCCGACCACAGTAATGCTTTGGATGCGCAGGTACGAAGGCTCAGGTCAAAGTGCTATGGCATTGGTCGACAAACATCGCATCCGAAAAAAGGTCAAGCGCCTAACAAGCACTGTAGAGCAGGTGATCTGGACGGTGTTGAAAAAGCACTTCTTAACTCTTGCGAAGAACTCTATGCAGTTCACCTATGACCAGCTTAAAACTGCCCTCAAACGAGAGGTGGCGAGCGGAGGATTGGCGGAGGAACAAGCTACGGTTAGCTATCCGACCCTAGTTCGCAGAGTTAAGGACATAGACCTTTATGCGCGAGTCAGTGCTCGTGAAGGCGTCGCTAGAGCACGAATGGTCTGTAGAACAGCGTTCCCTGACGGCGTTGCATCCTATCCGTACCAAAAGGTTGAGATTGACCACACGCCCTTGAATTGGGTTGTGATTTGTGACCGGACAGGGCTTCCTCTAGGAAGGCCTATTTTGACGGTCGTTATAGATGCTTACTCCGGATATATCTTAGGTTTTTACCTATCGTTCTACGGCCCTGGATTGACCTCGGTATGTGGCGTTATCCGTAACTCCATCTTGCCTAAAGCAGATCTTTTGCAAGGGCTAAATCTGCAACACGACTGGCTTTCAATGGGGCTTGGCGATGAGTGGGTGATTGATAACGGTCTGGAGTTTCACTCGTTCGGGTTTAAGACCATGGCAATGGCTTTAGGCGTCGATCTGACGTATTGCCGTGTCAGAACACCATGGCTGAAGCCTCATGTCGAACGCTTTTTCTCGACATTGAACACCTTGACTCTGCTGAAGGGTCGTATCAGCAAAACCGTTGCAAACGTCACTCGGATTGATCCTTACAAAGATGCATCCATCACTTTTAGTGACCTAGTTCGAGGACTACTTATGTTTGTGGTGGATGTGTACCCTCATCAGCCGAACTGGCGAAAGATGGCAATGCCATACGAGCTTTTTGCAGAGGGAATACAGCGGTGTCCTCCAGCTATGTTTCCTGGAAACATGGAGCAGCTCACCTTGGCAGCAGGGATGGCCAAGAACTTGACGCTTAACCATGGAGGAATTCAATTCTATGGTCTGCCTTATGGAAGCTACGCTTTTAAAGACATCGTCAAAAAATATGGGCCGAAGCAGAAGCTGTTGTGCAAGTTAGATCCAGATGACATCTTCACGATGAAAGTGTTGGACCCTGATGGTGTGACGTGGCATGACGCAGTGTGCCGCTGGCAAGAATATGCCCGGGGGCTTAGCTTCAATCAGCACCAATTGACAAGGAAGTTCGCCAAAGCTGACTTGAACTCAACTGATCGTCAAGAAGCATTGTTGGCCTCCCGGCAGCTGCTGCATGAGCACTGGCTTGGAGCGAGTAATCGTCGCGGACGGGCTGATGCGTTGCTTGCTGGGCGTTATGCAGATATGACTTCCCACAAGGTACTTACTTCTCCAGAGTCCGCTCTCCAGTTACCTCTCTCTGAGTCGAAAAAAATCATTGTTCCCAATGAATACCGATTCTCCGAGAAGGAGATCCCTGAATTCGAATCGCTTTCGTTCTAAGTCATGAGAAGCAGTACTAACAAGGTTTTTGACCAATCGACTCGGTTTGATCCCCCTGATGAGGAGCAGCTTGCTCTTGAGGCTCGGCGCCTTAATACGTACAGCGTAGCGGCGTTGCGCGTGGCTGCTGAAGCTGATCGTGCTTTCGTGCTTTCCCCTGAAGCGGTTCACACGCTCAAGGCATTGGATCGTCTATTCCAGCTTGGAACGGAATTCACCACGCCACATGGAATGTATTTGGTGGGTCCTAGTGGATCTGGGAAAACTGCGACGTTCAAATACTTTCGTGCGTCTCTGCCGCAGTCAGCACTTTTCTCCGATGGATTCGCAGCTATAGGAATGCGTTTGCAAAGTAAACCTAAGGTTGGGCACTTGGTTCAAGGGCTGCTGAGTGCGCTCAAATATCCATTCACTGGCGGATCTGGAAAACAGCTCTATTTGCGACGATTTATTTTGTTTGAGGCGCTGAAAAGCAGTCGAACCCGACTCATTTGGCTTGACGAAGCGCAACACTTGCTCATGACACGGAGAACATCAGCGGATGGTGACTTTGAGCCAGAAGGAACAGAATTTCTGCGAGAACTCATTGATGAGTGCAATATCAGTTTGGTATTGGCCGGAACAGCTGAACTGAATGGATTGCCTAAAGTCGCTCCCCATCTTGCATCGCGAACTCCGAAACGCGAGGAAATGAAAAATTTCCCGGCAGATGGCAATTGGGTTGGTTTCGTACGTGCTTTTGCAAAGCAGTGTCAGTCCACTGACCTAGCTTATGTCCATGCTCCAGAGATTGCGATGCGCTTGCACTTGGCGACCGATGGTAATTTGCGTGCGTTTAAGCTCTTGATTACGGAGGCCATCCTGATTGCAAGTGATGCAAACCAGTCTCCAGTAGGCCAAGAAACGTTATCGCATGCGTTTAAAGAAGTTTTTGGGAAGGCGACGACGAGGAGTAATCCCTTTGTCTGAAAATCCTTTCCCTATAAGCAGTATCTTGCTTGACGACGAATCAGGGCTAGGCTTTTGCCTGCGTGCTGCAACTGCGAACGGAGGGCAACTTGCTGCGTTACGCAGGCTACTTGGCATCGGATCTTCGGAACGTATCAAAGCAGAGCATGCTGCCCGACTCGCTCAATGGTTTGGAGTCGATAAATCTAGGCTTGAGCAACGGCTGCCAGTCGATCTCCAAATTAGAGGGGGTGCCCGACGATTTTGCTATGGCCATTTCTTTCGACAGCCTGGGGCACTGCGTTCGAATAGACCGCAGCTATGTACGCAATGCATCTCCGAAAAAGGATATTTGCAAGATGTCTGGGATTTAACATTATCGACATGCTGTCTTGAACACAGCTTGCTTTTGACAGGGCGGTGTATCCAGTGTCAGGCCGCGATCAAATGGAATCGTAAAGGAGTTCCGTGGGGTTCATGTCGCCACCATTTGGGAGGGGCGAATAGAACAGAATTTGCAAGTTCAGATCTTCTTGGTGCTCAATATATTCTTCAATCTTCGTTTCGTTTAACGAATTGTGCCGCGATGGTTGAGAAAATCGGGTTGCCCGCATGGCTTTCAGGACTGTCCACGGACGGTTGGATGCAGGTCTTTTATGCGTTTGGACTGCTTAGAAATGAATGGGCTGCACTATGCCCAAAGGAGCTCTGGCAGTGCCTAGCACCAACGGATGCACAGCAAGTGGTTAACCGAGGGTTTAAACGTCTGCAGAGCTTCGGATGCACCCCCACAGCGCGTGCTAAAAATTGGAGTGCTGTAGTTGCAAGTGTTCCGCTTGTTAACTTAATGGGTTGTCCAACTGGTCCGCAGGATCATGCGATTGGTCGCCAATTGTTCCTGCAGATATTCGGTCACAGTGAACTGGATATTGTTGCTCGCCGGTATGCCAATATGGGACAGCTGGATCTTTTTGGTGAGTCTGTCGCATGAGGGTTTTGGTTGGAATTCCACCTCTACATAGCTATGAAAGTCCCGCCTCTTGGCTCACTCGTGCAGCGCTAAGCCAAGGTGTTCGTGTCGAGGAGTTGATGGCGTACTTAGGGCTGCCTGTTAACCGAGATCCTGATCTGACGATGAAGGGTAACGTGCTATGTAATGCTGCGGCTTTGGCAGGCCATTCGAGCTCGTCATTCAGCTTTGCTACACATATGTTCTCTGGGCTTGAAGGCATAGACCCAATGGGTGAAAACTTGTTGCTTTGGACGAAGGAGGGGAAGCCACGATACAGGTTTTGTCCGCTGTGTTTGCACGAGCCAGGATGCAAGTATTTTCCGTTGCATTGGCGCTTTCAAGCTTGGCGCTGGTGCCCCCTTCATGATTGCTTGATGAGTGAGCATTGCCCTCATTGCTATAGCGAGGTGTCACTGCCAGGGAGCATGTTCTTTGCTGGCTACAAGAGGGCTGGAGTTGCGTACCTAGACAGGTGTCTTCAGTGTGCAGAAAAACTGGATGATGGTTGCGAGAGTATTCCGCATCCATTCGAAGAAGGACTCGCTGCGGACTGGGAAAGATCACTTCTGGAAAATGGTCGTGCAGTGCTGGCAGCAATCTTTCACAGACATTTTTTAATGTCTAGAAGCAATACGCGGTACGCGCTAGACAAGCTGATTAAATTCAAAAAAATGGGGGTGTTGCCGCATGACCTGCTCGATTTATCTTCTCAGTCATTACGGCTAAGAAGGGAAATGCGTAATGCACATTTACGTAATCATCCAGGTTTCCTAGCAGAACTTAAATAGATATTTAAAGATGTCCAATTTTTGAAGGCATTCCCATCATGAATCGAACAGATTTTAAGAGAGTATTCAGCTGAAAGCACTAAATCAAAAACGTGGATCTGCAACTGCTCAGAATCTTTATGCAAAGGCTATCGCTGCTGGTGATGTTTGTTTAGAAGATAAGCACGGATTTATTGCCGGGATTTTTTACTTGATAGACCACATCGAGGAGCACGAATTTGCCGACTGGCAGGCCATGCCTGGACCAGACCCTGACGAATATAGATCGTGATAAAAGCCACCTAGGAATTAGCATCAATTCCACCAAAAAATCGCATAGCAATGCCGCCAAGCCTTTGCATCTGAATACCGACAGCTATTCGTATGCCTCGGCCGCTAGGCAGTGGCATGTAATTCGGCCACTGACTATTAAGGCGGTGAGCAGCATTCCGCGATGAGATGACCTGCATGCGGCATCGATGACTGCTATGCAGTGTGGATTCAACTGGTCAATGCAACACAATGATTGCCTCTGGCGGAAGGAGTGTTTGCATGAAGCGAAGACCGCGGATTTACTACTCAGCAGCCCAGAAGGCATTGATGTGGGATCGCTGGAAAGCTGGTGATACCTTGCATGAGATCGGCAAGTTGTTTGATCGCCCACACACCTCCATCCACACCATACTGAGTGCAACAGGCGGCATTAGGCCGCCGCAGAGGCATCGTTCTCGCTTGGCTTTGTCGATGGCCGAGCGAGAAGAAATCTCCAGAGCATTGGCTGCGGGTGAATCGATACGCTGCATAGCCAAACGCTTGAAACGATCGGCATCCACCGTCAGCCGTGAACTCCAGCGCAATGGTGGCAGGGCTTGCGACCGCGCAGCGAAGGCGGACGAAGCCGCTTGGCAAAGAGCCTGTCGCCCAAAGATGTGCAAGCTAGCCAACAATCTTGCACTGGCTGAGATCGTGTCAGTTAAATTGCAGAGCCTGTGGTCACCCGAGCAAATAGCAGGATGGCTCAAACGGACCTATCCGGACGACAAGGATTGACAGGTGTCGCACGAAGCAATTTACCGCACGCTATTCGTCCAAACACGTGGAGCCTTGAAGAAGGAGCTTCTGGCACATCTGCGCCGCACCCGAGGGATGCGCCGCTCACGCCACTACACCCAGAAGACGCCCACTCACGGCCGAATCGTTGATGCAGTAACGATCAGCGAGCGCCCAGCATGCATCGAAGATCGGGCAGTGCCAGGTCATTGGGAAGGGGATCTGTTGTTTGGCGATGCTTACAGCCAGATCGCAACGCTGGTAGAGCGGCACACGCGCTATGTGATGCTGGTTAAAGTGGTAGACAAGGACTCACACACTGTTGTCGCAGCGCTGGCCAGACATGCACAGACATTGCCGAAAGAGCTGTATCGCTCATTAACTTGGGATCGCGGATCGGAAATGGCGGGGCATAAGCGATTCACCGTTGCTACCGATATCCAGGTCTACTTCTGTGATCCGCAGAACCCATGGCAGCGAGGGACGAACGAGAACACCAATGGGTTGCTGCGGCAGTACATGCCCAAAGGAGTCGATATCTCTGGTTACTCGCAAGACGAGTTGGATGCAATTGCCAGAAAATTAAATGAACGCCCGAGGAAAACCTTGGGGTACAAGACACCGGCTGAAGTGTTCAACGAGTGTGTTGCATCGATCGGTTGAATCCACAAGCGGGTGCTGCCAGTCATGTCTGCAAGTCAAAGTTCCGGTTTCCGCCAGATAGCAGTCATTCCGAGTGCCATTGCTGTCGATTCCCAATGTCTGGTTTTGGGCGAAAAGCAGACCGTGGGTAGCAGGCAAGCCGGAGCGACGCTGAGAGTCCGCTATCACTGGGCATGAAGGGTGCTATCGGCCGAGGCTGTGTGAAAACGCTTGGCTGACCACGCTTCAAAAATTAAAATCACA
>RCUL01000047.1_pt1 | contig 138183 bp, 126 predicted proteins | sample 2167521 | NCBI WGS metagenome assembly RCUL01 (sample SAMN09932745, study PRJNA488358) | compost metagenome | feature: garden; material: soil; isolation source: compost soil in acetic acid-enriched culture | place: Germany: Experimental Botanical Garden Goettingen | collected 2016-01-27
TTTCCACCAATACGCCGTAAAACAAAAATTACTTAGATGGAATAGGCTCTTTTTCAACTATCTTGTGATACGTACTGATACGAAATTAAAGATCAAAAGTCGCCGTGTCCCCTATAGTGCCTAGCATACATACGAATTTTAGTAAGTGAGCTGTATCACAAAAAATAAGCCGTCCTTGTATCTCTAAATTTGTGCCTATCTTCCATGACGTAGCATGACAAAACCCATTTTCTTGTTTGACGTACCTTGACGAAACTCATTTTTCACAAAAGCTCTAAAACCCTTATTTATCCTAGCTTTGATTGTATTTTTACGGGTATTTTTCTGAGCACCTTGTCAAACAAAACTAAAAACCTTGTCATGCAAGATTTAAAGCCTTTTTGCGACACGTAGCGATACAGATCTGGATATTCGCCAGTAAGGTTGAGCCCTATTAGATTTGAAGTCTATAAGGGAGTATTTCAGATACTAAATCCTGAATTTGTTATACGTAGTCATACGGATTTACTTTGACGTACCTTGACGAAACGCCACTTTAAAAAACTCACTTAAAACGGCTGTAATGCAACACTGGCAAGGATTTCAATTGAATACACATGCTGTTTTATACATGGGGGTGTCAAAGTAAATTGCCTGTGTCCTGTATGACAAGATATAAGCTCTTTTTTACTTATTTTGTTGTACGTAGCTGTACGGATTTACTTGGACGCACTTGGACAAAACGCTACTTTCAATAATCCATATAAAAGAGCTGTGATGCTTTATTGGTAAGGCTTTAAATAGGATTCTCAGGTGGTTTGAAGCATAGAGTCGTCCAAGTAAATTACACCAGTGTTGTGCAACAAAATACACGGCGTTTTGTATTTTACGTTGATGGAATGGTGGAAATGGCACGTAAGTTGATGACATTTAGAATATGACCAAGTTTTTGCTATACGTAGCTATACAAAATGCACTTTTTTACGTTGACGTACGTTGATAGAATGGGGATTTATCAAAAAGGGCTAAAGCCTTTCTATACATAGGTTTGAGTGGTATTTATTGCCTAATTTCTATCGTGTGCCGTCCACCTAAATTTCCGATTTTAAAACCCTCGAATTCGATGCCTTTAAAATGGTGGAATTACACCAGTTTGAAAAGGTGGGCTTTTTTGTTTCCAATCGGTATCATGCTCCAAAATTATTGGGGAAAAGAAATGGTACTTTTGGAGTATTTAGTAATAGCACTTGCTCCCTCCTTAACTTTGGGGATTGTTGTATTTTTAGCTAAAAACTGGTTTCTGGAGCGCTTAAAAAGTAGTATTAAACATGAGTACGATGTGTCATTGGAAAAATTTAAAAGCGAATTAAAAATAGAAAGTGATAAAGAGCTTGAGGAAATAAAAGCGATATTAAAAAAACAAACTGATGTCAGTTTAGAGGATTACAGATTTCAAATTGAAATTCGTAAGAAATGGTTAAATGATGTTATGGGGGCAAGTATAGAGTATTTATCTTTAGTAAGAGGGCAAATTAATACAGTTCAGGAGTTTGCTATGACAAGTGAGCCAGTTCCCTTAAATACGAAGGATGAATGTTTTAAAAAATGCTTAGAGAAAATATCTAAAAATACTGTCAATCTTACTTCACTTACATTTAAGCTAGAAATATTGATATTTGGGGTAGAGCCATTTACAACTTCCATAAACGAAAATATGACAGTCATTAATAATGTGTTAGGAGAAATGTCGTTACACCATCACCACAAAAGAGTACCAATTGATATCAAATCCGAAAGTTATATTAAGTTTGAAGGATTGGTTAATGATTTTAAGAATAATATTATGACTTTATTGGAAACTAAAACTGAAAAGCTTTGATGCGTTTAAAACCACCCGAAGGTGATTTTTTAATGGCGTAATTTATGGACGCTAACAACTACTTTGGGGAAACTATGTAATACCAGCCTTACCTATTGTTTTCAAAGCAAAGCGCAAAATTGCGCTTTGTCTAATTAGATTGCATGGATCTAATGCTGTCTAAAGCTATAGATTCAACCATGGTGGAATAACTACCTAAAGGTATGGTCATTTTGACCACACTTAATAAAAAGCCCCATCAAAGGGGCATACAAAATAGTATTATTATTCAGGATTTCATCACTCAACTTAAAGTTGTTGAGGATAATCTTCAAAATATTTTCTCGTAGTTAACCATTCAAGTTTTGTCTCATAACCCTGTAATAATAATGGGGCAGTAATTTCCGATAAACTCCAATCTGGTTTTTGAGTTGTTATAAATAAACTATTATCATCTGTTAATGATTGGTGCTTTATAAAAATATTACTTCCGTATTGCGCCTCAAGAAGAATATGTATAGCTGCAATTGCATCCAATAGGTTTTCAAAATTTGCATTGACGATATTGCCACCCCTATCATGTTTTACAGAATTATATGCCTCATACCATGGTATTGAACTTGTTGTGCGAGAGCCTTCATCCGTCCATCCTTTAAATGGATGAATTTTTTTTAGGTCTGCATATTGTTGAATAATGACTTCATATTTATCAAGTTTAAGAATATCTTTGCATTTAAAATAATCTTTAGTGTTCAAATAGGAATTATTAGAACAGACATAATCATTATCTATCAGCATTTTTTTCATCAAGTACTCTACTTCTGTACAGGATAAAATTAACAATTCACGAATTTTATGACCAAAAGTTTTTAAATTAATTTCTACAGGTTCAATGTAATTAAATAAGTCATCCAATGACTTTTGTATATTTGTATAAGCTCTCATATCTTGTAAAAAATCATTTGATATGTAGTTAAAGTTTATATTTCCCCTTACTATTCGAGGATAATGTTGCCCAGGATAATTACACTCGTGAATATCATGGATTACTTCTACGAAATCCTCATTTATCATATAACTATTCAAAGTATTACAATTTATAGGATCTTCTTCAATTTCATCAAACATATCAGCTAGATTACCAAAATGCATTTCAAAGCTTTTAGATAAAATGCCATTTTCGATATGTAAAATAAGATTTTTATTCAATTTTCTTACAACACCTAATTTCCCACACTCTGTATGAAATACCCAAGTTCTATCCATTATCTATTCCCCAGTTAATTATTTCATTTAAAATATACTTAATAAAAAGAAAAATTCTAATTTTCGTAAAAGTCTTTATTGTATGATTAATTTTCAGCAATATACAAACTCTTTCAACCTATGATCTAACGCCATATCACTTTCATCAAAATAGTATCTTTTTGATAGATCGGCAGCAATCAGCCAATCTTTTGAATGTCCAATGTACTTGAGTTGATCATTTTTAATAAATAGCTTTTTTATAATTGCCATTTCAGCATCATTTAACTTTAAAACCTGTTGCATTGTTAAACGCCATACCAACTCCAGACATAAAATTCACGGCGTAACTGTGCTTTGTTATAGCAAAATAAAAACCATCATAGATACGTTTGATCAGTAACGTTAAGTTTAGAGATAGGACTTTTCTAACTCTACATTCCCCTATTGTTTGATAGAATCACTCCACATTCATACATAGAGAATATAAATGCTTAAGAATATGAAATTTATTAAATTTTTATTAGGGTTCACTACACTTATAGCTTCTACAATTGGCTTTGCTCAAAATAGCTCAGAAAAAGAATGGCAGCAGGTCTATAACGCAAGAGAAGCTATCTACGAGAAAAATATCGGTAAGTTACCTAGCGACATTATGAAGGCCCCTAACCTATTTGGTGTTTGGCCGGGTGGCGGTTTTTACGTAATACCTGCTGACAAAATCAAAAAAGGACTATGGGTATATTCTACTTTTGGCCTTACCAATAGTGATATGCCTTCAACTGTGACCGCTACAGAGATCGAAGTTGAGCATGACAACCAAGGGAGAGTTATTTCCAGCTCATCAAAATTAGAAAAAAAGAGTGAAACAATACCTCCATCTGGAAAAGCTGGCCATGGATATGAAGTGCTCATGATTGCAAAAGAAAATGCTGAATGGCCCCTTTGGTTTATGCAATGGACAGGAAACATAGTTCTACTGAATGACGTAGATCTATTGGCCAGAGTTGAAAAAAATAATGGCTTAACAGTTGAAGCTATACCTGTAGGTAATGATGAAAATGACACCATTAATGTTTTAATTGCTAAAGCTCAGAAGCCTTTTCCCACAGACATTAAATTACCTAATGGAAATATGCAGCTTTTAGTGGCCACCGTTATTACTGATGAAGAAATGGAATGGTCAATTGAAAATGGTCGTGATGCCCTATTAAAGAAACTAATGGATGCAAATATAGGACAGATTAGTGACCGAAATAGACCATCAGTAATAAAATAGTAGATTAGTAAAATAGATATTTACTTAGGAGTTTGTGCGAATTTGCGAATTATAGCTGTATGCCTTGTATAGCTTACTATTCAGTTTCGCATTCGCTATAAATTCAACTTTGCTAATTGCGAATCATACGATGACTTTCTGTTGCTTCGCATTCAATTCGCAGAAGGTTGCACGCCATTCGCACAACTATTGCGAACCCTAAAAGCCTACAACTAGAGGCTTTTAGGGGGGGAATTCGCAAATTAGCAGCTATTTAAATAATAAAGGGTTTAATTCAATGTATGTGGACTTGTTGATATTAGTGAGTCTCACATAGTTGAATTCGATTAACTCATTAAGGCAATTATCAAATGCTTTCGCCTTTCTTAGATGTGATGGAGCTCCTCTCAGCGCTATTGCTTTAGGGATACAATTGTTTTTTTGCTCCATGCACTTTCGAATAAGCCACTTAATCAACCGTTCAGCATCACTTTCCGTTTTGACTTCAATATCTGCATACATAGCCCATTCATTGAGTGAGTGCTTAACGACCTCACAAGCCCCTGTTAAGGTCTTGGCATCAATCCATTGTAATCCCTCAAAATAAGCGAATACGGTAGCTAAGCGCCGTGCTAATTGACTAGCACGACTGGCAAACGCCTGCAGGTATTCATAGCGCTTACCTTTGCCCTGCAATTCTTCAAACATATTGTAGAACGCTGCATCTATTTCCCTTGCTTCATCATTCATAGGAATGACATAACGCCCATTGTGAAGTTCTTGCCCTCCTTGTGGTCTAGGGCAGTCATCAAGCAAGTATTCACAGCGTGTCCAGTAAGCTATTAACCGATGGTCATGATTGGCATTCTTAGATCGGTAAATAGCATCTTGTAGGCGTGTCCCTGCCAAATTCTCAGGAATGGTTAAAATGAATCGTGGTAAAAAGCCTTGCCCCCTTAACACTGGGTCTTTCAAAGCATCTGATAAAACCTCATGCTGTCCCTGTAAGTTAAAGGTCAATCGAACGTCATAAGCCCGACCACTGCCGTTTAAATTGGATTTGGAGCGAGTACGCTCCACGAAACCATCATCAAATAACTTGGCATAGCCTCCAATAGCTTGGGTACGTGTATCACCTTTCATGGTATAGCCACCAAAGAATTGACCTGCCTCATCACTAGCAATAGATGCATTATTTAATATGCCATCCACATATAACCCTGCAATGGATTCTAAGGTGATGTCACTGTATAAAGTGCTTGGGTCATGTGGTGGGGGATTCTCAGTACCGTATGCCTCCTTATCCTTTTTATTTAATCCAGCTTGACCGCTTTTCCATTGTTCAAGGTCACGGCGGTATAGCTCATATTGTTTACGCTCATGTTGAATAATGGCCTTGTCTGCCATATTACGACTGGTGCTTTTACGGCTACCGCTTTGCCCCTCAGTGAGTAGATATAAACTACATGGCTCACCTTGAAGGTTAAATGGATGAGGTGCATTTACGTGGGCTTGAGCGATATGTGACATAGCGCCAATAACGCATTGAGCTGTCATGCCGATTGGTGCTTGCACATGCTCAGCAATCGCAATAACGGCATCCCTTGCCAATGGTGGTAATGCATGGATTGGATAAGTGCTATTTACTGACGTTCCAGCCTGAGCCAATGGCAATAATTCCCCCCATTGACCAGAGGATGATAAGCGCTTGATAGATTCATCAATGAAGATTGTCACATCCTCCGCATCATCATCCTTGTACAGCTCAACGAGGTAATCGGTTTTAATGCCTTGCTCATCAATCACAATATGTTGATTCAGCAAGCGAAGCGCCGTGTCCTGCTCTAGCTTTTGAAATCCCTTGAGCGGGATATGCTCGGGGCGTACTGGCATATAGAGCTTGGTATATCCTGCCTTTGAAAGCTGATTAATCACGTACTGCATTTGCTCAAAATCAAAGGGCTTAAACTAGGTATGTGGAGCATCACATAGGCTTGGCAATATGACCAATGCTACGGCGTAGCCTGTTTGGGCAATCTTAAAGAATGCCTCTAGGTTATAGGTGACGATGATAGGCTCTCTATGGTCAAAATGACCATAGAGAGCAAAGCCTTTGGCCAATCCATCGGGAATAACCTGAAACTGTTGTTTGTCCTGTAGTACTGCACACTGAACAAGATTTATTAGCCCATCATAGATAGGTAGAATTAAAGGATTGTCATAGCCCACACCGTTTATATCTACATTGCACAGGTCAACATATATCGGCTGTGATGGACTTCCAAAACGCTCAATGATGGGGTGATTTAGATATGTTTCATCCAGTGGATTAAGCACCGTGCAATTTGCTAAGATGGTATCGGGTTTGATAGAGGCGGTGATATTCATAGTGTCACCGCCTTTTTATTATCGGTATCGCCCTCAAAAGCAAAAGGCAGTATTTTTTCAATCAGTTCGAGCTTGGTCTGTAGCTCATAAATTAAATCTGCAACAACTTCACCTTTAATGGCTAGCTCTTTACCATCCTCAAAACAATTCCATGTAGCGATTGAGATATTTTTTGCACTTTTAACGAGGGTGCAAACTACATCTTGAGCATTTAGGTGGTTCGCCTCCTTATGTGGTACGAAGAAAGCCGAAATATCACTTAAACTAGGGTTATATGGTTTTTTATTTGAATTAGACATAATCACACTCCCCATACTTTTTTAAGCATTGAAGAGATGCGCGTAATTAATCTTGGTTTGTGTGCAAAGTCAGTAGATTGAATGCGTTGACGTGCAAGTTGATGGATATTGGGCATGATTAATGCGCTCCTAGAGAATCAATAGAAGCTTTGCCAATTACGACCAAATAATTTAGGTGGCAAAGCTGAAAGGGGTTGGTCGACTGGCTCTCTAGGTCACCAGCACGCGCGAACGCGTCCCCCTCCAGCTTCACCATAAAACGCGAACGCGTAGAGAGTACACACAAAAAAACCGCATTAAGGCGCGGTATGTGCGCTAGAGATTGATAGCCGACCAAAGCTAATTCACCATGTGGGTGAACGCCCTTAGCATAAGTCGGTTTAGTACAGCTTGCAACAAGAAAAACAGTTATTGCCCAGACTAAACAAGGTTTTAAGATGTTTTGGGAGAGCTCTTTCATGCTTTATCTCCCCCAAAGTATTTGGCCAGCACTTGCATACCTTTTGGCAGAATGAAAAACTCAATTTTTGTAAAGGTATATGGATCACCATTAGGGCGTACTCGAGCCACTTCCTCATACTTGGTTTCGCAGTAGCCTCGCTCCTGGCTGTAATAGGTCGATGCCCGGGTATTGTTTAGCTTTCGGTCCCAACTATGTTGGCGAAGCCAATTCGCAAGAATGGCCTGTTTAATATTCAGAATTTTGCAGGCTTGCTGAAATTTAACGCCGTGGTTGGTTTGAGTTATTACCTTTATGGATTTTTCCAAACCAGTATTTTTATGCTCTAACTCGATAACCTGTTCTGTATATTCAAGTAGTGCCTTACGTAGTGCATGAGGATTATTAATATCTATGCTGTGCTGTTTTGATTGGTGCTCCAGTTCTTGCCAACGATCTACTAGGTGGGCTGTAAATTCAGGGCATAGTTGGGCTACAACGACAATACTATCTCGTTTGCCCTGTTCACCTGTGAATACATAGACATCTGTTTCATAAATACGATTATTTACAACATTAGGCACAACCTCAATTTGAGGACGTACTATTACTCTTGATTCAATCAGTGCTTCAATAGTTCGCTTTACATTGTCATGTCGTTTTTCAACCAGTTCGGCAATCTGAATGCTATTCATTGTGGCAGTGGATAAATTAACGATTTGATTCATGCCTTGCCCCCTATAGTGATGTCATCGAGTAGGGTTGAAAGATGGTGCATTCCCTGTTGTTCTGTATCCAACATCTGCACAATATGCTTAGGTGAGATATGAACCGTTTTAAGACGTGCAGGACGTATGTACTCGGCAAGAGCATCAATGCGCTTTTTAATAAGCTCTGCATACTCCATTGATTCATCAATACCAGCTTTCATACTGCGCTGATAATTGGTATCCAATACGCCGTATAGGTCATTTAAAGTGGCTGACGTTTCTTTTAACTGGTCATGATTAATGCTGGTCACTAAATCACGGTTATAGACATCTTTGGCCACAGTGTTTAATTGCCGACTGGCATTTATGGCAATGGCTTTGATTTGGGTTTTGGTCATGAATTAAGCCTCCAATACTGCAAGGCTTTGCTTTTGACCGTTATGCCACGCTACAAGCTCAGCATAGTCGAAATAGACTGAGGCCTGTTTGCTCTCCCCTGTCTTAATTGGTCGGGGAAATGAGGCATCAGTGCGCACGATATGACGTAATGATTCACGACTTACGTCTAATAACTCGCAAGCTGTTTTAAATTGAACACGAATTGGTTTGATAGTCATAATTAAACCCACATATACAAAAATATAGTGGGCTTAGTATGTTTTTGATTTTAATTACTTTGTTCTAGTTAGAATCATTCCAATTCTAGTTAGAATGACTTTCGTTCTAGTTAGAATCTCTAGCCTTTTTTAGCCAGTCTGCGACCGTGTGCTTACTTGGAATCTCTTTATTATTTTGATCTGCATATGCTTCCAATACATTGAATGCTGAGAATGGCTCAGGGGGCAAGTCAGCCATTTGGGATAAGATCGAAATAATTCTTAGAATATTATTTCTTTGTCTTGAATTAGGGATTTCCTGTTCTGGACTTAATTGAACATCAGAATCTATTGGCTTGGGTTGAGCAGCTTCAAGTTCTGTAATTCTAGCTTTTAGCTGGTTGGTTTCAGATAGCGAGGATTGATTATCTAAAATGAGTAATGATGACTGAAGTTTCTCTTGCTCTAACTCACTTTCGAGCTGCTTGAGTTCTTTTAACAGTTGAGCGCGTTCTTTTTGATAACTTTCTGGTGAGGCATATCCAATTGATGGGTCTCCATATCTTGGCAGAATTAATAATGATTGATTGTCGTTAAAACCACTAATTACATGATTACGCTCATATAGAAATCGCTGCAATGATACTCTTGGTATCATGCCATCATCTTCAATATCTAGATTATTTGCTCTGATACCATTTTCGATAACCTTTACAGCTTGAATATGCTCACCATATCTCCATGCATCATAAGTGAAATCACCGCTATCTACATAAGCCTGTATTTTCTCGGGCTCATCAAAAGAAATAAAACAAGCTGACTCGATAACTGTAAAATAATCATTCATAGCCAAAATTTTGATATGAAGTGGTATCTGATTTTCTATTTGCTTTGAAGTATTTTCTTTTAGATCTTTGATTAGCTCAGATTCATTTAAGTAGTTCGTAATGCTATCTTCAAATAGTTCATAATCATCTATCTTTAAATCAGGCACATCATCTTTCAATATATTTAAATATTGAGCATCCCAAATATTGCTGTTTTCTGATGGATTGCTCTTAGATAAATCATCATTAAAGCCTTTTATTATAATTTGTTGGTTAAAAAATAATTGTTTTAACTCATCTTTTTGTATCGAGAATCTGTTATCAAAGTCACGGTCAAAAAAAACAAGAATTGATGTGACATAGTCATCAATTAGAGCTAATTTTTCCATATTATGTGGGAGATACGAAGGTATACCATTCTTTAATATCTGTTTTACATCATTATCAGAAAAATAATGATTGGACTCAAAATTTCCTAAGTTCAAAGAGCGATTTCCAATAATATTTTTTATATCTTCAGCACGAAAGTAAGAATCTATTGATAGGTCTTTTATCAAATCTAAGTTGTATAGTTCACTTCTTTTCCAATAAGTATTTGTAAAGTCTTCTGGGATATCATTTTCATCAAAAATTAAAGCGTGCTTATATTTTTCATCATCCGCTAGTTTGGAAAGTATAGAATATGTGTATTCAAACTTTCCCCAATTCCAATCATCATTAGAATGAATAACATAATATTTATCAGCATTATATGTTGGAATATTTGTTTCAAAACTTTGACTGATTAGAAAAGCTGCCACATAACTTAGGGGTGTTTGTTGTGTGGTGGCAAGCACCTCTAAAACTTCTCTAGTTGAGGTAAATTCTCTTAAATTTTTTTTTGCTAAATCTAATAATTTCAAATCTAATGCCTCCCACAGCATCCCCAAATAAATAGCTAAGCCAATCGAATTGGGTATCCGACTTTCGGGAGCAAACCTAGACTTAGCAAACTGAATATAAACGATATTTAATTATAATTGTGTATGTTTGGATAAGTAGTGTGACAAGGTATGTCGTATTAGAAATATACGAATCGCAAACTGTCGCAATCGAATTGCAAACGGTTTGCGAAGCACAATCCCTTACATAGCAAGGTGTACAAGACCAATTCGCAAAATCGCAAGGTTTCTAGGGAGTATATAAAATACAGATTAAATAGCCTGTGATGTCACTTAGTCTTTTTAAATTGAATGATGCTTTGATCTGCTATTTCTTCTAAATAATTGGCATACCACTGCATCATGTGTGCCCTGTCATCTAAATACTGGGCTTTGTTATATACCCCTGCTACACCGTCCTTAACATGGGCCAAAGCAGATTCAATATGACGCTCATCAAAGCCACGGTTGTTTAATAAGGTACTGGCAATATGCCTAAATCCATGTGGTGTCTGTCTGCCCTCATATCCCATACGGCGCAAAGCCATGATAAAAACTGTATCTGACTTAGGCTTACTCTTATCGGGTCTACTTGGGAATAAATACTCAGAATTGGTTTCATAGGTTTTTAATTGATTGAGTATGGCAATGGCTTGCTTAGGTAAAGGCACAACATGCTCACGGCGTTTCTTCATGCGTTCCTCAGGGATATTCCATAAACCTTGTTCTAGGTCGAACTCAGTCCATTTAGCGCCCCTTAGCTCAGTAGGACGGCAGAACAACATAGCCAAAAGTTGTAGGCCCATACGGACATCCATAGTCGGATAATTATTGATAGCTCGAATTAAGGTAGGTAACTCTGCCTCACTCACATGGGCCATATTCTCTTTTTTACCCTGCTGTAGATACTTCTGAATGCCCTCTAATGGGTTGTAATCAATTCGCCCTGTTACCTCTTTGCATAATCATAAATATCACGGCACATGGCCCGAACACGGCTTACCTGTTCATAAATACCCTGCTTCTGCTGAATACCTTTTAAATGATTCATCCACTCGATAGGTTTTATGCTGGTGTACAAGCGTTTACCAAAAACAGGAAATACATGCTTTTCTAATGCTCCCTTATTTCGGGTCATGGTGTCAGGAACCCATGTATTTACTTTGGTTTCTAACCACTCACGTGCCAGTACTTCAAAGGTAGCATTATTGTGGTCCAGCTCTTGGCGTTTGCGTTCCTGCTTGGTAATGATTGGATTATCGCCGTGGGATATATCTAAGATTATCTCAGATGCTTTCTTTCTGGCGCCTTTACCCGACAATTCAGGGTAAGTTCCGATACCAAGCCATGACCACTTGCCATCAGCCTTTTTATACCTGAATAGCCACGCTTTCTTACCATCAGGCTTTACACGGAAATATAAGCCATCGCCGTCTAACTCCCGATATTCTTTTAATTCAGGCTCAAGGTTAGCAAGTACGGTATCTGACAAAGGACGACGTTTAATATCTGTTCTTTTCATGAGCTTGTACACCAGCGAGTTCAATAAATATTGCAATGTACATGACAGTGTACACGGCGCATGTACACTATAGCTAGTTATGTTTGGGTATGTTCAGGCAAGAAAAAAGGCTTGATCCCTTTAGAATCAAGCCTTTCATCTACTATTTAAAACATATTTGGGTATGTTTTGTTAGGAATTTGGTGGAGGTGGCGGGAGTTGAACCCGCGTCCGCCAGCACTACGCTCGAGAATACTACATGCTTAGATATCGTCTATTGTTTTAACTCTTTGTGACCCGACGAACAGGGTACAAATCGCGATCCTCTTAATTTAGTACAAAACCCCGAGGCTTGGTTTTATACGGACTTGTGTGCGTGCGCTTCAGTCGGACTCTCTAACCACAAGTATTCGGAGAGGCGGACAAGCTGCCCTTAGGCAGCTAGAGCGTATGATTCGTCGTTTGCGACTAAAAAATGCAAATTTGATTTACGAGAGAAAATGCGCTCTCGACATGCATCTATGAGTTTCATCACCAGCGTCGAAGCCAGAAACACCCCCAAAGTAGCGGCAATCATAGCATAGTTGCTAGAAAATACGATCTATTTTCTAAACAAACACACATATTGATGCGCTTAATTACATAATTGCGTTAATATTTTGGTTTTCAAGTCCAACAATAAAATAATTTATGAGCTACTTACTTGCACTCGACCAAGGAACCACTTCGAGTCGTGCCATTATTTTCAATGAACAAGGTCAAGTTCAGGCAACGGCGCAACGCGAAACACGTATACATACCCCTCAATCAGGCTGGGTAGAACAAGATGCTCAAGAGATTTGGAGCTCACAAATTGCCGTTGTACAGCAGGCTTTGGCCTCTGCTCGTATTTTAGCCAAAGACATCAAAGCCATTGGTCTTACTAACCAAAGAGAAACGACTGTCGTATGGGATAAACGTACAGGGCAACCACTTGCGCCTGCCATTATTTGGCAAGATCGTCGTGCTTTTGAGTGGTGCAACCAACTCCTACAGCAAAACCAAAAAGATAAGATTCAATCCAAAACTGGACTCCGAATTGACCCTTACTTTAGTGCAGGAAAATTGGTCTGGTTACTTGAGCATGTCAATGGTCTACGCAGACTAGCTGAACAGGGACATGTGGCCTTTGGCACGATTGATAGTTGGCTGATTTGGAATCTTACCCAAGGTGCTCAACATGTCATCGAAGTCAGCAATGCCTCTCGCACCATGCTCATGAACTTAAGTACGCAGCAGTGGGATGAAGAGCTGTTAGATCTATTTAATATTCCGCCTGCATTACTGCCAAAAATCATCAACTCAGATACCTATGTCGCCGACACCGCGGCAGGCTTACTCGGTGCCAATATTCCGATTACAGGCATATTAGGTGACCAACAGTCTGCACTGTTTGGACAGTCCTGTTTTGAGATTGGGACTGCTAAAAATACCTATGGCACAGGTTGTTTTATGCTGTTCAATACAGGCGAGACCGTTCAATACAGTAAAAATAAACTTCTTTCGACGCTGGGTTGGAAAACGAAAAATCAAACCACTTATGCCCTAGAAGGCAGTGTATTTATGGCAGGTGCGATTGTTCAGTGGCTACGGGATAATTTAGGCATTATTCAAAAAAGTAGCGATGTTGAAAAATTAGCTTGTACAGTTAAAGATACCGATGGCGTCATGCTGGTTCCGGCATTTACTGGACTCGGTGCGCCGCATTGGGACAGTGAAGCGCGTGCCCTGTTATGTGGAATGTCACGCGGCACCAATAAGGCCCATATTGCTCGTGCAGCCTTAGAGTCCATTGCCTTTCAAGTCTCGGATGTGCTGACCGCCATGCAAGCCGATATCCAGCAGCCGCTGAAAGAGCTCCGCGTCGATGGTGGCGCCAGTCAAAATGACATGCTCATGCAGTTTCAAGCCGATATTTTAAATGTGCCTGTACTACGCCCTAAGATGCAGGAGTCGACCGCATGGGGCGCGGCAGCCATGGCCGGCTTAAGGTGTGGCGTATTCTCAAGTTTGGACGAGATTGCGCAGTCTTGGCAGCTTGAGCGTGCCTTTGAACCGAAAATGAGTCCAGATCAACGTGAGTTTCACTTACAACAATGGCAGTCCGCTTTAAGACGCGCAAAGTCAGAACTTTGATTATTTAACGCTATTGTTTTGAAATATCAAAACATCATAAAACTGCATAACATACATAGTAAAAAACCGCTTCTAAAAGCGGTTTTTTACTACCTTAATGCGCATGTCCGCCACCGCCTGCCCCTATTTTAGGTTTAGGACAGAGCCAAATAATGGATGCTGCAAATAGAAACACCAAGGCCAAGATCAGGAAAATATAGTTTGCCGACAAGGTCAACGCTTCTTTATCCACCAAACTAGAAATATAGCCTAATGCACCTTCCGCGCTCATTCCCTGCTGCATCAACACTGACTGGGTTTGATCTGTATGCAAACTGCCTACCATTTCGCTACGTGCAACTTTAGTATGGTCGTCCCAAATAGTGACAGCAATAGATGCGCCTATCGCCCCTGCCATGGTTCTTAAGAAGTTCATTAAACCTGCGGCAGATGCCATTTCATGCGGCAATACCGATGACAGTGCCATGTTTGATAATGGGATAAAGAAAAATGGTACAGCAAAGCCCTGCAAGATTTGCGGTAATGCCAATGCAAAAAAGTCTGCATCTGTGATCCAGAACGAGCGCATCAAGGTCACCCCGCCCAAGATGCTCAAACCAAAACTGGCCAGTGCACGTTGGTCATATTTGGTTGCCAATTTCGCCACAATGGGTGACATGGCTAAACTACCAAAACCCATGGTTGCGGTTAAATAACCAGCCCAAGTTGCGGTATAACCCAAATTGATCTGTAACCACTGCGGAATCAGCACAATACTGCCGAAAAATGCGCCAAAGCCAAAGGCCAGTGCCAAGACAGAAATCGTGAAGCTACGGTATCTAAAGATTTGAATATTCACCACTGGATGCCGTTCTGTCAGCTCCCAAATGGTAAAAATCACCAAACCAATCACAGCCGTTAAAGCCAGTACCACGATCGCAGGGCTATTAAACCAATCACGTTCATGCCCCAGATCGAGCATGAGCTGTAATGCCCCAATCCATAAAATCAGGAGGATCAATCCACCGCGATCAATTTTGAGTTTGGCCGTTGCGGTTTCCGCAGGTTTAAGCAGATGCATCGCTACAAAAGCACATGCGATCCCAACAGGAATATTAATAAAGAAAATCCAATGCCAAGACATGTTGTCACTGATGGTTCCCCCTAAAATCGGACCAAGAATCGGGCCAACCACCGTCGTCATTGCCCACATGCCCATGGCTTGGGATTGCTTTTCTGGAGGAAAAATCCGCATCAGTAACATCTGACTGAGCGGCATGATCGGGCCACCAAATAAACCTTGGCCAATTCGGCAGAAAACCAGCATTTCTAAACTGGTCGATAAACCACAAAATACCGAAAATATGGTGAAGCCAATCAGACTTAAGGTAAAAACCCTCACGCCACCAAAACGACCTGCGAGCCAGCCTGTTAAAGGGACACAAATCGCTTCAGCCACGGCATAAGAGGTAATCACCCATGTTCCTTGCGAACTCGATACGGCAAGGCTCCCTGTAATATGAGGCACAGAAACATTGGCAATGGTCATGTCCAGCACGACCATAAAGTTAGCCAAAGCGAGGACGAAGGCCGCCAGCATAAGGCGACCACCCTTTAAGTCACCATAGGGAACGTAGCTATTCATGCGCAATTACTTCGATTTCAAATCGATTTGAACTTCCATCGACAAGCCGACACGTAAAGGATGTTCAGCCAACTCTTTCGGGTCGAGTTGAATACGTACAGGCAAACGCTGTACCACTTTAATCCAATTGCCTGTGGCATTTTGTGCAGGAATCAGCGCGAAGGCTGAACCTGTTCCACCGGAAAAGCCCAAGACCGTGCCATGGAACTCAACCGAGTCGCCATAGAGGTCTGAGGTTAAAACGGCCTTTTGACCGGGGCGTACATTTTCAAGCTGGCTTTCTTTAAAGTTCGCGTCGACATATAACTGTGAAATTGGCACCACCACCATGAGCACCGAACCCGGTGCGACACGCTGTCCAACTTGAATTTTTCGGCTCGTCACCACCCCATCAAATGGTGCTTTAATTTCAGTACGTTCTAAATCAAGTAAAGCTTGTTTCAGTTTTGCCTGAGCAACCAAAACATCTGGGGTCGAATTTTCATTGCTGCCTTGAATTAAGGCTTCATTTGCAGCCAAATTGCTTTGCGCAGCTTTCTGACTGGATTTAGCCTGCGCCCAACCCGCTTGTGCCAAGTTATAGCCCGCTTGTGCATTATTTAAAGCAGCTTGTGCCGTGCTTAATTCTTCTTTAGAAATCGCGCCTGTCGCACTCAACTGCTGACGACGGTTCAAATCATCTTGCGCTTTATCCAACTCAGCTTTGGCTTTAGCCACTTGCGCTTCAGCACTATGAATGGCGTCATCGCTAACAAAGACTTGCGAGTTTAGAGAGCTGCTGTTGGCCGCACTTTGTTTATATTGGCGCTGTGCTTTAAGTAATTCGGCCTGAGCTTGGGCTACAGCAATTTCAGCATCACGATGATCGACCAAAACCAGCACATCGCCTTTCTTTACAGTTTGCGTATCACTGACCAAAACTTTTTCAACTTGGCCAGTCACCATAGAAGTAATCGAGGCCGTTTCCGCACCCACATAGGCATTATCAGTTGAAACCGAATGATTAAAGAACAGTTTCCAAATCAAGAATAAAATGGCAGCAATGATCAGGATCACAGACACGAAACCTAAGCTTTTCTTACGTTTGGCTTTCAGTGCTTGATCATTGATTTGATCGGCTGGGTCAGTATCTGGCAGTGTATTTGAGGCATCTGTCATTGATTTTTCCTAAATCTAACAGACTTGGTCAGCCGGCATCATCCCGACGAAAGGGACATCAGACAAATATTGCCTGCATTGGTGTCGATGAGAAAGTCACAATAAAATTTGATGCATTCTAAGAGCAAATAATCACATTTTGAGAAAATAAATTGTAACTGCTCAGTCTATTTTAGTTTTCAGCATCCAACTTCCTATTAGATGCTGTAAATTTCACTTGAATATTAAATACTTAATTAATTTAAAACTAATAAGCATAAGAAGCAATCGCTGTTGCAATCGATTTGCCTTCATCATTGACCATGGTCATGCGCATGGTGCAGCCTTTGCGCCCTAATCTTAGGGTTTCAGCACGGGCAATAAAGTATTTTCCACGTCCTGGCGCGAGATAATCGACCCGCATATCGACTGTAGCTAAACGAGATACCTTTTTAATGGTGTCCGCAATCGTGTCAGGTTCCGCTTTTTTATATAGCTCCCCCATCGCCACAATGCCACCAATACTGTCCAAAACCGTTGCAGCCACGCCCCCGTGTAGAATTTGGAACGCAACATTGCCAATTAAGTAATCTTGCATATCAATATAGGCTTCAATTTGCCCATCAACGACTCGCATAGTCATGGTGTTGTGCTTAAAAAATGGCGACGCATTAAAAGCTTTAACCAACTGCTCAAAAACCACATCAATATCCACTTTTGCTCCTAAGTGTATGCTGCCCGTCCAGCTTTTTTCACCACTACTCATAACAATCTGCTTCACTCTTAAAACAATAAAAACCCGTCAATATGTGCCCAAAGCCATAAGATAGGTCTACAATACTGACCTAGTTTAATACCGATTATCGAGATTTGTATGACCTATACGTTCAATCGTCCCGCCTTCCCCGCTACTCGCATGCGCCGTATTCGTAAAAATGAACATCTGCGCTCTATGGTTCGCGAGACCCATTTAACGACAGATCATCTTATCTATCCAGTATTTGTCCTACCAGGACAGAACCAGACGCAAGACATTCCCAGTATGCCGAAGGTGCAGCGTCTATCTGCGGACTTACTCTTAAAAAAAGCAGAACGTTTACTTGAACTTGGCGTATCGAAACTAGCGCTATTTCCAGTTACTCCCCAAGAAGATAAAAGCTTAAGTGCCGAAGCAGCATGGCGTGAAGATGGTGTGGTTCAAAACACGCTACGTCTGCTCAAAAAAGAATTACCTGAAATGGTGCTGATTACCGATGGCGCACTTGACCCGTATACCACGCATGGTCAAGACGGCATTATTGATGACACGGGTTATGTACTCAATGACGAAACCGTTGAAGCACTGATCAAACAAGGGTTAAGCCATGCTGAAGCTGGAGCAGATATTTTTGCGCCAAGTGACATGATGGATGGTCGTATCGGTGCGATTCGTCAAGCCTTTGAAGCCAATGGTCATATCTACACCTCAATCATGGCCTATTCAGCAAAATACGCGTCGAGCTTCTATGGCCCTTTCCGTGATGCGGTCGGTTCATCCAGCAACCTTAAAGGTGGCAACAAATACAACTATCAAATGGATGTCGGCAACCGCGCAGAAGCATTACATGAAATTGCCCTTGATATTCAAGAAGGGGCTGACATGGTGATTGTGAAACCGGGTATGCCGTATTTGGACATTGTCCGCGAAGTCAAAGACAACTTCGGCGTGCCAACTTTCGTTTACCAAGTCAGTGGCGAATATGCCATGCTCGCAGCGGCCATCCAAAACGGCTGGTTATCGGACAGCGTGATTATTGAATCACTGATGAGCTGCCGCCGCGCGGGTGCAGATGGCATCTGGACCTATTTTGCAGAAGAAGCTGCACTAAAACTAAAAGACATGAAATAACAGCCTGTTTAGAAGGATTGAGTTGCAATGCATATTGCCATCATTGGCGCAGGAATCAGTGGTTTACTGACAGCGCTTGAGCTGATTGAACACGGTTGTTCGGTTGAGATTTTTGACCAACAGCAAGCGGGACAAGCGGCTTCATGGGCAGGTGGAGGGATTCTCTCCCCGATGTACCCATGGCGCTATCCACAAAGTGTCAATGACCTCGCCAAATATGGCAAAAGCATGTACCAAGTATGGAATGAAAAAATTAGTCCGATTTCGGGGATTGATTTTGAAATCCATGAAACAGGTATGTTGATTTTTGATGAAACTGATTTTGACATTGGCCTAAATTATAAAGACCAACATCAAGAACCGATGCAGCATTGTGAACTTTTACAACGCGAGCAACTAGAACAGGTCAATCCGCGCATTTCCTCGCGCTTTCAACAAGCCATCCATTTTCCGCAGTTGGCCAATGTTCGCAATCCACGACTGCTCAAATCTATTGTGGAATATCTCAAACGGCAACCACAAGTCACCTTTCATGAGCAAGCGTGGGTACATTCGTTTGACATGTTCAATCAGCAAGTTCAAGGGGTAAAAACTGCCGATGGTCAGAGCTATTCAGCGGATCATGTGGTGATTGCAACAGGTGCATGGTCACAGCACTGGTCCGAACAACTCCAATGCAGCATTCCAGTGAATCCCGTACAAGGGCAAATGTTACTGTTTAAAACCCCTGAAAACTGGCTACCAACCATGTGTATGAATCAAGTCATGTATCTGATTCCACGTTTGGATGGTCATATCGTTTGTGGTTCAAGCATGGCGGATGTCGGTTTTGACCAACGCCCTTCTCTACAAACCCAGCAAAATATTTATAAAGCATGTTTGGACATGGTGCCTGAGCTGGCCGATTTCCCAATTGTGAAGCATTGGGCAGGTCTACGCCCAAGTTCACCAACAGGTGTTCCTTATATCGGAGCATTCCCCGAAATAGCCAATCTCTGGGCAAACTTCGGTCACTATAGAAATGGTCTATGTATGGGGCCCGCATCTGCACGACTGCTACGCGAATTGATGTTGAGTCAAATCTTAACAGTTGACGCCAGTGCCTATAGCCCTGAGCATTTGGTAAGCTTTGCTTGATCAAACGCTACTTGGGTAAATTTTGCGGTTGAATAATGTGAATCAAGGCTTCTTTTAAAGTGGGATATTTGAACTCAAATCCCTGTGCCTTCAATGCTTCAGGGCGAACAAATTGACCATTCAGCACCAGTTGAGACTGCTCGCCTAAAAGTAACTTCAGCACAAAAGCAGGTAAAAAAAGTACAGGTCTACGTTTCAGAATTTGTGCTGCGGTTTGTGCAAACGCTGACTGGGTGACTTTTTCTGGACTAACGACATTAAAGACCTGTCCAGTCGTTTCATGCAGCATCAGAAACTCAATCGCTCGCAGTACGTCTTGAATATGCACCCAGACCACAGGTTGCCGCCCCGAACCAATACGTCCACATAAGTTCATTTTGATCGGAAACAACATTTGCGGCAAAATGCCAGCCCCACGTCCAAAGACCACGCCTAAACGAATAATTTTGGTATTTTGCGACGTGTCTTTCCGTGCAGATTGTTCCCATTTTAGACACAACTCTGACATAAAAATAGACTGCGGCGCTGACTGCTCATTACAACACTCTGACCATTGTTCACTCGGATCAATACCGTAATAGCCCACTGCCGAACCTGAAATAATACATTTCGGTTTAATATTTCTTTTAGCGAGATATTGATAGAGCATCGTCGTCATTTCAACACGACTGGCGATCAGCTTTTGTTTGCGGGCATCTGTCCAACGCCCCTGAGCAATACTTTCCCCTGCCAAATTCACCACATAATCAATGCGATCATGCTTGAGTTCTTCTAAAGCTCGAATCCAAGTCAAATGTGGGTGAATTTTAGGCAGATTCTTCTGTCGGCTTAAGCCGATCACTTCATAATCTTTTTCTAATAAATAATCGAGCAAGTTTGAACCAATAAAACCACTTGCTCCTGTCACCAATACACGTTCTTTTTGCATAGCGTGATCTCAAATGATGCTTTTGATCAAACTATAGCATTTAGCCAAGCGCTTTACGATTGATCAATAATTTTTGCTGCCATACGCTCCGCTTGTTTGCCATAGAACCAATAGGTCAGCACATATAGTGGAATTGCGATCAATAAAATCAAAATTACCGCCATACTGATAAATTGCGGTTGTTGGACATAGAGCATAAAGTTTTGCCCAACTTCGACATCACCCTGCGCAAAGATAAATAAACCCAACATGAGAAAGGCAAAGTTATAGCTCCAAAAAATCAGACTAAAACCTAAAGTGAATTTCTTCCGCTCTGCTTGGGTTGGCGCACGGCGCTGTTGCTTAATAAATTTATGTAAAACCCAAATCATGGCCACCAAATAAGGTACAGCCGTTAATACCGCTCCCATCCCCGTCGGAAGTAGTGCAGCGAGTACACCACAGACACAGCTAAAGATAAAACATATGAAAAAAAACCAGAGAAAATATCGTGTTAGCGAAATCATAGCGCTACTTTAAACCCAGCCAAAAAATCATTATAAAAAAAATTCAGTTTTTTTTCATTTTCATGTCAACCAATCGAAGTTGATGTGCGTTAAATAGGGTACAAGGTCGCAGCAACCGTCAACATTGTACCGGCATCCACAATACGTACGGTGACCTTTCCTAGAGCAATAAGATTAGCTCCAAATTTAAATGTTGTCAGCAGCCGACATTTAAGCGTGAAGCAGTTTTCTTTGACCGACGATTTCATCATCACTCGAATCGTCGGTCTTTATTTTTTTGAGTCCTGTTTTTTTCAGTCCTCCCCCACCTCAATAGATGAAGAAGCCCTTAAAAGTTAATATGAGTTTAAGTGCTGGACGTCTGCCGCATCCTGAATGACATAACCATTACGCCCCTGCTCTTTGGCCAAATACAAGTTCTGATCAACCTCTTTTAAGAAGGCCATTTTGTCATTTTTCTGGGTTGGAATAATGGTTTTCACCCCTAAACTGACCGATAAACGCTGATCCAATGGCGATGAGCTATGGCAAATATCAGCGGTTCGAATACTTTGTAAAATACGCTCCACCACTTCTATTGCAGATGCTTGTGAGGTATCGGGTAATACTAAAACAAACTCTTCCCCGCCAAAACGCGCCACCAAATCACGTGGACGTGAGACACTTTTTTTCAGTATTTGTGCAATTTGTTTCAGGCAAGCATCACCAAGAATATGGCCATTATAATCGTTATATTGTTTAAAATAATCGATATCTAATAACATGAGAGTCAGTGGTTTCTGTTCGCGTTGTGCATTAAGCCACTCGCGTTGATAACTGTCCTCAAAGAAGCGGCGGTTGGCAATCCCCGTTAGACCATCTTGATACGAATATTCTTCCAGTTGCCTTTTTAGCGTCTCTAACTCTTGTTCCTGTCTTTTACGTTCAGAAATATCGAACATAAATCCAACCAAGCTATCGACTTCCCCATCTGGTTTTCGCACCACATGCACCACATCTCGAATCCAAATATATTCGCCATTGCTGGTCAGTGCGCGATAGTCCGCCTCATGATCAACCCCAGAAATTGATTGTGCTACACAAAAATCAACCACCCAGGCACGATCATTTTCATGCATTCGCATCGCCCAATCTTCGACTGTTCTCCACGAATCCTGCTTCCAACCCAGCACTTTTTCAATTTGTGGGCCAATATAACTAAACGTTTTAGTTTCCCAATCAATACTCCAAGGAATAGCAAGTGTGGATTCAATCAGTGTCTTATACACCAGATCATTGATGATACGGGGCGAATTGAAAATAGAATCAGACATAGTTATGTTCTCCTTATACCCTGTCCTACTCAATACATGACTTATTTTTTAGATATTCTTCATAAATCATTCTTATAAAGTCTCAAAATTGAATCCGTGATCAATTTTCAAATTTCCTTTTGTGGTGATGACACGATATACAATTTCATAGATTTACATAGTACCCCATAAAAAGAACATTTTTTAATCATAATTTATCTTTTTACTACAATGTTAATCAAATAATCCAATCACTTTCTTTTTCACATAATCACTCACGAATTCCTCTATGCAGTTTAACTTATAAATAAGCACTCAACTGTCAGGTCAGAGATTGTCGTCGTAGCGACAATTATCCATCGAATAATTTTGATTTATGTTAGCTTATAGCTCTATTGCGCTTTGAGCTTGGGGTATCTATGGCTGTTCGTTTTTTTCATACATCTGATTGGCATTTGGGACAGTTTTTTTATAACCATTCCCGTCAGTATGAACATGAACAGTTTTTAGCATGGTTACTGGAACAAATCAGTGCAAGACAGCCAAATGCGCTTTTGATTGCAGGAGATATTTTCGATGTCATCAACCCTGCATCGTCCGCACAAAAGCAACTCTATCAATTCTTAGCAGATGCACATGCACGTGCACCGCATATGCAAACCTTGATGATTGCAGGCAACCATGACTCAGGCTATCGCATTGAACAAGTTGAACCCTTACTGGCCAAATACAATGCCAAAGCGGTGGGGGTCATCCATAAAAATAGCCAACAGCAGATCGATCTTGAGCACCTATTGGTGCCAATTTTAGATGAGCAACAAAATACTGTGGCATGGTGTCTGAGTCTGCCCTTTTTACGTCCTGCTGAAATTACAGGCTTTAATGAACACACCACCAATAGCCAAAACGCGATTGCCTATTTGCATCAACAACTGATTGCTGAGGCCAAAGCTCGAAAAACAGCGGATCAAGCCCTGATTTTAATGTCTCATGCACATATGCAAGGTGGTGAAACCTCAGACTCTGAACGACCCATTGTAATTGGTAATGAAGAAGCACTCTCCACGACATTATTTGATGAAATCATTGACTATGTGGCACTCGGGCATTTGCATAAACCGCAAAAAGTCGGTAAAGAGCATATTCGCTATAGTGGCTCCCCAATTCCACTATCTTTTAGTGAAATTAACTATAAACATCAAGTTGTTGAAGTGACACTTAATCCCACACGAAATGATGTCTCCCGTTTTCAGTTGAATGTTTTAGCGATACCACGAAGCATTCAACTGCATAAAATACGCGGTGAACTCAATGAGGTACTGGAAAAACTGCAAGCATTGCCTCAAGGCGCTATCCCAGAGATTGATCAACGTGAATATGTCGATATTGAATACCATACTGCTGTTCCACCGCAGCCCAATTTAAGACAACAATTCGAAGAAGCTCTCCCCAAAGACCGTTATCGTTTAGTCCGTATTTCACGTCAATATTTAGCGACTGAGCAAGACCCCAATGCACCCGCTAAAGTAAGTTTAGAACCGCCTACACCAGAAAAACTGTTTCAGCAAATTTGGGGAAAACAGGGTTATCACAATGATGCAGGAGTGTTAAACGATTTTATGAGCTTAATGCGTGAAGCAGAACAATCCCTTGCAGATGAACAAGAGGCTTAAAGGTTTAGTATGAATATTTTATCGATTCGAATTAAAAACCTTGCTTCACTTTCTGGCGAACATTTGATTGATTTTGAAAGTGATCCCTTAGCCAGTGCAGGTCTGATTGCCATTGTAGGGAAAACAGGCGCAGGTAAATCCACCATTTTAGATGCCATGTGTTTGGCCCTGTTTAACCGTATTCCACGGTTAAAAGACAGTGATGGCAAACTACAAGATGTCGATGGCTCAGAGCTGCTCACCAACTCTCCATTGACCATACTGCGTCGTGGCACTGCACATGGTTATGCCGAGCTTTGCTTTATTGCACAAGACCAAAAACGCTATATCGCACGTTGGGAATTAAAACGTTCGCGGGAAAAAGCCGATGGCAAACTGCAAAGTGTGCAGCGTTCTTTAAAATGTATGACCGATGGTGTCATCGTTGCTGATAAAGCCAAAGCCGTCGATGAAAATATCAAACGCATCACACAGCTCAGTTTTGAACAATTTACTCGCGCCGTTTTATTGGCCCAATCTGAGGTCACCGTTTTTTTAAAAGCACGGGACAATGAACGCGGTGAATTGCTGGAATATCTGACGAATTCCGCTATTTTTGGGAAAATTGGTCAACTGGCTTATGAAAAAACCAAATCCGTCGCCACGCAGCGTAAAGAGCTCGAAAATGTGCTGGGTCATATTGAACTGTTAACCGATGAACAAGTCACTGCATTATCGACAGAGTTTCAGCAGTGCGACAGGGATTATAAACTGCTTGAGACTCAAAAGTCGCAACTGGAAAAACAGCAACAATGGTTTGAACGCAAATCCAAACTCGACAGTGAAATCATTAGCAAACAACAACTATTCGATACGCAAAGCAAGTTACAACAAGATTTAGCTCCTGAGCGCGAACACTTGGCTCGTTTGGAGATCTTTTCAGAAATTCGTGCTGTGGTCTTCCAACAACAACAGTTACAGCAAACGGTGCAGCAACTGACGCCCCGTATTCAACAACAGCAACAACTGTTCGATCATTTACAGCTTAAATTTGAAAGTGAAAAAGCCCAATTCACTCAAGCTGAAATGACAGTGAATGAACTACAACAGTTTGAAAGTACCCACCATGATGCATTGAATGAGGTGCGTAAATGTATTCAAGAACGTGATTTTATTGGGGCTGAGTTTAAGAAAGTTCAGGAAAAATTGCAGGCTTTAGAACAGTCTAAGCTGCCCCTAATCCAGCAACAACAAAAGTTTGAACAGCAGATTCAACACATTGATCGACAACAAACCGAGTGTAAGCAGCAACTGGAAAGCTCACAACAGTTTGTAAACTTAGACAAAGGTCTCAGCGCCCATACTCAACAGCTAGAACAGTTCATTCATCAATATCAAAAAATTGAACATCAACTCGGGCCACGTACTCAGGCTGAACTTCGGCTAGCATCAGAAAAACAACAATTACAGCAGTCTATTCAACAGTTCGGGACGATCGAACAGCTTGAAATCAAAGTTGCGCAGACACAACAGCAACGCGAGTTGAAAATCAATCAACTCAGCCAATTCGAGCTGATTCAGCAAAAAATTCAGCAGTTTTTTGACTTACAGGCTGAGGCTACAGAACAGCAAGTACTGCTCGACAATGCCAATACACAGCTTCAAGCCGTGCAGCACAATAGCCGACAAGCTGAACAGGTCTTTCAATCTGCCAAAAGTGAACGCATCCAGCTACAATTGGTTTTGCAACAGCAGCGACTTTTACATGCTGAAAATATCGAAGATTTACGCACGGCACTCCAAGACGGCGAACCCTGTTTAGTCTGTGGCAGTACCTCACATCCTTATAAACTGGAAGATACTGCGCTCTCCAAGGCCCTGTTTGAGCTTCAACAACAGCAGGAACAACAGGCAACACTGAAAGAACAAAATTGCTTTGATGGCTGGCAACAAGCGCAGCAGCAGCTGACTAAACTGAATACTGAAATAGAACAACGCCAAACTTTAATTCAGCAGCTTTCTGAAAAAATCAGTGCTTTGCAACATGTGTTAATCGAGCACAGCCAAATGACAAATATGGCGCTCGACTTCACCCTAACAGCATCGAAATTGAAGACTCAGTTCATGCAAATGGCTCAGCAATATCAGTTGGATTTGCAACAACTCAAACAACAGTCTGAGCAGTTCCAACACAATATTAAAATCCAGCAACAATGCACCCAAAACATTCAACAGATTGAACATTTACTACAAACAGCGAACGGTTTACACAACCAAGTTCAGCATATCGTGCAGTGTTTATCTGAAGCTGAAAAAACAGCTTGGCAACAGCAGACCACCCAAACCGCTCAGCAAATCTTGATACGTCTAAATACCCGTTCACAACAACTGGAACAGTTGGAACAATGGCGTCAGCAATGCGAACAAACCACGCAACAGTTCAAGACCAATCAACTGAATATCGAAAATATCAGCAAGCACATCACTGAAACCAACGAGCAGCTCAGTGAGATCAAACAAAAAGGGCAGCAAAATACAGAAATAGCCAATCAATTGATTCAACAAATGACAGGCTTAACGGACATCAAAGCCAATGAGTGGCTCATCCAGCACGATCAACATCGCCAGCAGACGCAAAGCCATTATCAACAGCTGAAACAGCATTTTGATCAATTGCGCCATCAATTCGAACAAGAAAAAAATCAGCTAGAACAGCTCAAAGCACAGTTGCAGCAGAATCAGACCAGTGCCAGCCAAGTAGAAAATACCCTTCAACACTGGCTCAATGCACATCCTGATTTCCACAAATCAGATTTAGATGTGCTGGCTCAAATTAGCTCGGCTCAGGAACAACACATCCGTCAGAAATTACAGCATGCAGAACGCCTAGTAAATGAGGCACATGCTGCATTAAAAACCATGAAAGAGCAGTTGAGTGAACATCAGGGCCATCAACCTGAGATTGACCCAGCGCAGTTACAACAGCAAATGCAGGAGCATCAAACAGCACTGCAAACACAGCTTGAACTACGCGATCAGCTCAAACTTAAACTTGAGTTGCACCAGCAAAATGTCGCAAAACAAAAGCAATTTGCAGATCAGATTCAAGCGATACAACAGGAAGAACACCGTTGGGGGAAAATTTCAGGTCTGATGGGAGATGCCACAGGCAAAAAATTCCGTGATTATGCGCAGCAATATAATCTCGATATTTTACTAGAGCATGCCAACCAGCAGCTCAACCAACTCTCACAGCGCTATACCTTAAAGCGTTTGGATCACTCGCTGAGTCTGGCTATTATCGATCATGATATGGATGGAGAGACCCGCTCCGTTGCATCACTCTCTGGGGGGGAGTCTTTCCTGACTGCCCTTGCCCTATCTCTTGCGATTGCCAATATGGCCTCAGGCTCAATGAAAATCGAATCTCTATTTATTGATGAAGGCTTTGGGACTTTAGATGCATCTTCGCTACACATGGTCATGAATGCTCTCGATCAATTGCAGAATCAAGGCCGTAAAGTGGTGCTGATTTCACACATCCAAGAAATGCATGAACGTATTCCTGTACAAATCCAAGTTAAAGCTTTGGGCGCAGGTGCCAGTACCATTGAAGTGGTGGGATAATTTCAGATTTTTGAAAGTCAAAGTTTGATCTGTTTTAAGACACCATCTCTCAGTTAAAAATAAAGGGAGCATCCTACTTCATGTAAGTGCTCCCTGTGAGATCTAAACGAATGCTTTAATCCGCTGGGAATGCTTTTGGTGGAGGCGCATATTTAGATGCATCTGCTGCTTTATCTGTAGCCGCTATAGACTGTAACGGATAGATCACTGTACCAATCACACCTGTATTTTGGATGGAACCATGATCTGAGTTTGCAGCATAGGCATCTTCAGGTCGACTAAAGGTAAAGGATGCCACTGCAGAGTCACTCTTACGGAAGCCTTCAATAATCAACTCTCCCTGTGGACGAAGCACATAACCTGAATTAGTGCGTGATGCTGTACGTCCATCAATAACATCTAAACCATCCACACTGGCAACCACTTCAAACGTGCTATTGCTATGGTTCTGGTATTTGAGTTGATAACTTTGTCCATCTTTGCCAGATAAATAATACTGCTGACCATCTCGAAATAAAGGCAGTGGACGCTGTGCATCATCTACAATGGAAAAGCTAATTTTCCCAGCAGCCAATGACAGACTGTTCACAGCCTTACCCACGTATTTTTTGCTGGCATAGCGAACTTGTGATTCAGCAATTGGACTACTGGATAAACGTTTTAAATTCACTTCCGTTATGTTTGATCTAATCTCATCGCCCCACTTAGTGCCTAATTTTTCACTTTTAGCGACGTGAGCATTCTGAACCGTAGATTCAGCACTCATCTCACTCATTTTGGTATTTGTACTACTACAAGCTGCTACAAATAAGCTCAAAAGCAGGGAGATAAATAAATAGAGTTTTTTCATTTTGGCTTCATCCTAAATGCAATTTTTATCGTTGTCAGGAAATTATTTTTCATGGTTAATCTGTAGACGATTCAATTCATGATTTTAAATTAAGCCTATTTTTTCAGCAGCCCATTAGTTTTATATAATTGTAAGTTAAGCGCTTCTCGCTGCCTTTAACCTCAAGAAACCCTGTTTAGACTTAATGCTGCGAATAATCTCTCGCCCCAAACAAGGCTGTTCCAACGCGAACCATAGTCGACCCAGCTGCAATCGCATCGACCATATCACCAGACATACCCATGCTTAAGGTATCCCAGTCTTCAGGGTATACATGCAGCTCTTTCACTTTATCAAATAACACTTTCGCCGCCTTAAAGGCTTGAGTATTATTCGGTGCAGGAATCACCATCAAACCACGCAGCTTAATGTGCGGCAACTGACTGATACTTTTTACCAACTCAGCAACCTCATCAGGCTGACAGCCATCTTTACTGTCTTGACCATCGATATTGACCTGTAGACAAAGATTTAATGGTGGTTGTGTTGTCAGACGCTGCGCGGATAAACGCTCTGCAATAATTAAACGATCAACCCCATGCACCCATGCAAATTTTTCAGCCAAATGTTTGGTTTTATTGCGTTGTACATGCCCAATAAAATGCCATTCAATCTCTAAATCCTGTAGCGCTTCTATCTTTTGCAAAGCCTCTTGTAGATAGTTCTCACCAAAGGCGCGTTGACCACAAGCGTACATGTCTCGTAACACTTCACTCGGATGTGTTTTAGAAACCGCCAAAAGTTCTACAGACTCCACGTCACGACCTGAAATTTCGCAGGCCTGTTGAATTTGGGATAACACGTGTTGACGTGAATTTTGCAAGATATTCATTGACGAGGGTCTCATTTCGGTCATCTTTTTTGCTTTGCCTTTCAACAAACTGTTGGTTAAGTTGATTGAAAGCCTTATTATTCTATCAAAATAATTAGCATTTAAATGAACTCGGGGAAATAATGGATATCACAGAATTACTAGCCTTTTCGGCTAAGAACGGGGCATCAGATTTACACTTATCTGCGGGTATGCCACCGATGATTCGTGTCGATGGTGAAGTTCGTCGTATCAATTTACCAGCTTTAGAACACAAAGAAGTGCATAAACTGGTCTATGACATCATGAATGACAAACAACGTCGTGATTTCGAAGAAAAATTAGAAACGGACTTTTCTTTTGAAGTTCCAAGTATTGCTCGTTTTCGTGTGAACGCATTCAACCAAAACCGCGGTGCAGGTGCAGTATTCCGTACCATTCCGTCTAAAGTCCTGACTATGGAAGACTTAGGTTTAGGACAAACCTTTAAAGAGTTGTGTGAATTGCCACGTGGTTTAGTTTTAGTGACGGGACCTACTGGTTCTGGTAAATCTACCACTTTGGCGGCAATGATCGATTATATTAACGATAACCGCTATGACCACATCTTAACAGTTGAAGACCCTATCGAATTTGTACACCAGTCAAAAAAATGTTTGATCAACCAACGTGAAGTGCACCGTGATACACATGGTTTTAACGAAGCACTGCGTTCTGCACTCCGTGAAGACCCCGATATTATCCTCGTGGGTGAGATGCGTGACCTTGAAACCATTCGTTTGGCGCTCACTGCCGCTGAAACGGGTCACTTGGTCTTCGGTACACTACATACCACCTCTGCGGCAAAAACCATTGACCGTGTGATTGACGTATTCCCTGCTGAAGAAAAAGACATGGTTCGTGCCATGTTATCTGAATCGCTACAAGCCGTGATTTCTCAAACCTTACTCAAGAAAAATGGCGGTGGCCGTGTTGCCGCGCATGAAATCATGATTGGTATTCCTGCCATTCGTAACTTAATTCGTGAAAACAAAGTGGCACAGATGTATTCTGCTATTCAAACTGGTGCAAACTACGGTATGACCACACTAGATCAAAGTCTGAAAAACTTGGTTACCAAAGGGGTTATTAGTCCACAGACTGCGCGTACAGCTGCCAAGCAACCTGAAACCTTCTTATAAGAAAACAATGGATTTGGGGTATAGATATGGATTTTAACGATTTACTCAATTATATGATTCAACAAAAAGCGTCGGATTTATTTATCACCGCTGATGTTGAACCTTCCATGAAAATTAACGGTCAAATTGTGCCTGTGGCTAAGGGTAAGCTGACGGGTGATGTCGCGGGGCAACTGCTCAACTCGATCATGAGTGACAAGCAGCGTAAAGAATTTGCAGATACACGTGAGTGCAACTTCGCGATTATGAATCGGGATAAAACTGCACGTTTTCGTGTCAGTGCATTTCAACAGCGTGATATGCCAGGTATGGTTTTGCGTCGGATTGAGACGCAAATCCCAACCATGGACGAGTTAAAACTCCCGCCTGTGCTTAAAGAGTTGGCCATGACCAAACGTGGCATCATCATCTTTGTGGGTGCAACAGGTACGGGTAAATCGACCTCTTTGGCTTCGATCATTGGTTACCGTAACCAAAACTCAAAAGGTCATATCATTACCATTGAAGACCCAATTGAATTTATTCATGAGCATGCAGGCTGTATCATTACCCAGCGTGAAGTGGGCATTGATACAGACTCTTTTGAAATCGCGCTGAAAAACACCTTACGTCAGGCACCCGATGTGATCCTGATTGGTGAGATTCGTTCCCGTGAAACCATGGATTATGCGATTGCCTTTGCTGAAACAGGTCACTTGGTATTTGCAACACTGCACGCCAACAACGCCAACCAAGCCATCGACCGTATTATTCACTTCTTTGAAGCAGACCGTCATAGCCAATTGTTTATGGACTTGTCTTTAAACCTTAAAGCCATGGTTGCTCAGCAGTTAATTCCAACACCTGACGGTAATTCACGTCGCGCTGCGATTGAGATTTTGATTAACTCACCGTTAATTTCCGATTTGATCCGTAAAGGTGAAATCCACGAAATTAAAGACCTGATGAAGCGTTCTCGTGAACTCGGTATGCAAACTTTTGACCAAGCCTTATTCGATTTGTACAAAGCTAAGCAGATTACCTATAAAGACGCGCTGAAACACGCCGACTCTCCAAACGACTTACGCTTACAAATCAAGTTGTCTGAAGAAGGCGGTGATCGTCTATTGCATGCCAGTGCAAACATCACGTTCGACGGACAAGCTTAAGCATTTCTTTAAGCAACAAAAAAGGGCTTCTCATGAAGCCCTTTTTTAGGTCTAAGTTATTACTTTTTACGAAGTGCTTCTTGGCACTCCGCAGCATCACAGTAACCGTATAGGTTGAGTGAGTGACCTGTTAAAGTAAAGCCATGCTTTTCAGCAACTTCGTGCTGCTCATGCTCAATCACTTCGTTGCTAAACTCAACCACTTTGTTGCAGTTTTGACAAACGATATGATCATGATGATCGTCTTGCATGATTTCGAAAACAGAGTGGTTATTTTCAAAGTGATGGCGCTGAATAATGCCCGCTGCTTCAAACTGCGTTAACACGCGGTAAACAGTTGCTAAACCGACATCTTCACCTTGTTCAAGTAAAGTCTTATAAATATCTTCCGCACTTAAATGGTGTTGCTTTGAATTTTCTAGTAGTTCTAATATTTTAATTCGTGGAAGTGTAACTTTAAGTCCAGCTTTGCGTAGATCTTGATTTGAAATTGGCATGTAAAAAGGTCTCTCAACAAATTTAAAGTTAGAATATGCAACAAAGTGTAGATGCAGTATGATCTATCCGTGGCTCAATTGCATCATAATTAATTTGGGATAGTGTAGCAAAATGCAAAAAATCATGTTGGCGTTATTCGTCACTTCACTGCTCGCAGGCTGTTCGACCTTGGGCGTTTATAAAGTTGATATTCCTCAAGGTACGCCATTAACTCAAGCACAAGCGTCAAAAATACAAGTTGGCATGAGCCATCAACAAGTTCGCTTTTTGCTTGGCAGCCCGACAGTTTCAGATCCAATGAATCCGCTACGTTGGGACTACATCTACAATTATACCCCAGGAACGTATGCTAAAAAAGCCAAGATTCCTGCTGCACAGGGTCAACACCTGAAAGTCTATTTCGACCCAAACGGTATTGTCCAAAAAATTGAAGGCTTAGAAACCATTCCTGCATCTCAGCCGGGCTTACCGGCATCGAAAGAAGCGATTCTAAACGCGCCCCCACTATAAAGCCTTATTCTAAAAAAGAAACCCCTCAACTGAGGGGTTTTTCATATCATTTCGATTGTTTTAAGCGATTGCCTTTTGCAAAGCGACCCACAGGATTATTTTGTGCACGTATCCTTCGAATATCTTTAGGATTAATGCTCAAAGGTCGGTAAATTTCAACACGATCCCCTACCTGCAAAACCTGTTGAAGGTCTTTCAAGCGGACACCAAAGATGCCCAATTGCAAAGGTTCAGACAATTCAACCTGCGAGCCTATACCACTCAGTTGAATTGCATCCTGTGCCGTCATTCCCTCAGAAAACGGCACACTGATATGGAACTGCTGGTCTGCTGTTGCATAGGCAACCCAGACTTGTTGAAGCATGCGCATTAAATCAGTTTTCCAAGCACGGCTACAATTGCCAATACGATAGAAACAGGTAATACCACACGCACGGCGATGCGCCAAATATTATAAAAAGCTTCATTACTAAAGTTCATCGACTTACGTAAATGGCTAATTTTCATAATCCAACCAGCAAAAATGGCATAAATCAAACAAATCACCAAGCCCCACAGCATCAGTAAGATGTTAAAAATCGGGCCAGTGGCTGGAATCAACCACACCAACGTTGCAGCAAGCAGCACGAGCCACTGAATCACAATATTTAACTGGCGCTGTGCCAACTGCTCACGTGCCATCTGTAACATCACGGCCGCCGCTGCAACCGCAGTTAAGGCAATCGCATACGCAGGTAATACCGCTTGGACTGCAAAAAATGCAAAAGCAACCACCGCCAAAATTTGTGCAATCCAAATCGGTAAAACAGTCTTGCTTGCAGTATCTTGCTGTTGAACTTGTGCCAAACTATTTTGCCAGTACAGGCCGAGTCCTAAACCGCTTGCCACCAAAGCCAATACCGTTGCACTGCCCCATTCTGAAAATTCAACAGGTGTCACTTGCCACTCAGCGGTTCCTGTACCAGAGAGGTTTGCAAGCACTAAGGAGATCAGCACACCGACCGCCATTAACGCTAAGGTCAACAGACGTGGGGCAAAAGACAACGCGATGGCAACCACAGCCAAAGCAATAAAGATCACGGACGATGTCATATCGGCCAATGCATATTGATTTAATAGTTGCGCAGCATTAGACAACATGCCGCCCGCTAAAAAAGGAATAAAGACGACAGCAAGCCATCCCACAAGCCGCCACGTCTGAGAAGCATCGGCATCACGCGTTAAACTCGACAAAGCATTCAATGCCGTGGTTTTGGAACGCTTGGCTAAGGCAATTTCTAAGTAACACACAGGTAAAGCCAAGATCACCATGGTCATTAACCAAAGTAACCAGAAGTCGAGCTGACGTTCAACCTGAATTCCCACTAAGGGTGCAAGTGTGGCAATGATAATAAATGATAAACAAAATGCCATCAGCGGCGATAACCATCGTGACAGAGCATTGTCTTGCATGATGCGTTCCTTCAATAAGTCTTGTGCTATTTTGCCTTGCTCGCTTATGAAAATCAAAAACAAAAAGCAAACCATCATAACTGATGATTTGCTGCGCTAAATATAATTAAAATTTATTGTTTTTATCCCTCGTTTGGCTCACTTATGAAAAGAAACGAGCAAACCAATTTTTCCCTTTTTTCTTTTCTTTTTCTTTGATAATGCCCATCATATTTTCTTTTACGGCACCGACATAATCTGCATCATCATGCTGGATATGGTTAATCAGCCATTTCGACAACACTTCATGCAGCTCAGCTTCGATTGAATGACCCAGCTCAAAACGGTCACGATAAGATTCAATTTTTTTAATAAATAAATCATGTACGCGTTTGTGTGGCACACGGTATTTATAACCCGCTTCTTCTTGGAGAGACTCTTCAAAAGTGAAGTGAGACTGTGTGTAATCAATAATATTTTCTAAAATCTGTTTCACGCGTTCACGGTCAGTATTGACATCAATCGCATCAATTTCATTGATATAATCGAGAATACGACGGTGTTGATCGTCAATCACATCGATACCAGTATTATATTCTGGAACCCACTTCATTATCATTCCGACCACCCAATAAAAATTAATAGATTAATTACATGAATTAATCATATCGATTAGAATTAAAAATAAAAGTGAATCAAATTGGTTGGTTTTATATTATTTTCATTAAATTAAACTTAAGTATTTATTTTAAATAAGTAAATAAATTTAAACCCGACCAAAAGAATCAGTTATTATTTAATCGATTTTATTATTTGATAAGTACTTATCAAAATAAAAGCATGTTTTATATTATTATCAACATGCTTTCATATTCTAATAATTTTGAAATAAATTAATATTGATCTGCTTTAGTGACGCGTTTTAAAGATGGATCTTTGGCTTCTCGTACTAAACGTTCCACATGGGTCATTTGGTGGCGGATCGCTTTGCCATATTGAAATAAAATCATTTCACCGGGTGCAAAGGCTGTCCACGCTTCATTTTGAGTCAACGGTTCGGTGGTAATCACGGCCACGCGGTCCTCAGCGGTAGTGACTTGGCTAAAATCGACTTCAACATCAATGTCGATCAGCTGCGCAGGTTTAAATGGGTACTCACGCACCAACCAATGCAGTTTGGTAATGGCATAACTAAACAAGGCTTGTCCATTCGATAAACAAAAATTGAACGTGCCATGCTCCGCAATCCGTGGGGAAACATCAGTTAATAAATCAAAAACTTGATCTAGACTTGGTTCGGTATAGCCAAACTTGTTCACCAACTGATCAAGTAAATAGCAAAATGCACGTTCGCTGTCGGTATTGCCAACTGGGGTAAAGCGTCCTGACAGTACAGGATCAAAGTCATGCAAATCGCCATTATGCGCAAAAATCCACTGCCGTCCCCATAGCTCACGGCTAAATGGATGTGAGTTTTCTAAGTTGATTTTTCCTTGTGTCGCTTTGCGGATATGTGCAATCACATTGCGTGATTTGATCGGATAATTACGAATTAATTCAGCAATCGGGGACTCAACTGCCGATTGATTGTCAACGAATAAACGGCAGGCTTTATCCTCAAAAAAAGCAATCCCGAAACCGTCACAATGGTCTGAAGTAATCCCCGCACGCTGTGAAAAGCCTCGAAATGAAAAGGTAATATCAGTCGGTGTTGCACAGTTCATTCCGAGCAGTTGGCACATAATCTTGATCTTATTTAAACATATTTATTTATGATGGTTTTATTGTGCATGAGTCCTGACTGGCTTGCAATTCACAATGCTTCATAACCCGAACACATTAGCGCATAAAACCATTTTTATAAAATGCATAGGCCTAAAAAAAAGCCTCCGAGGAGGCTTTTCAAAATATTTAGTGCTTATTACTGCGATTGGTAATTAATGTACCGACGCCATGATCGGTGAAAATCTCCAACAGCGTTGCATGTGGCACACGGCCATCCACAATATGCGCGCTCACCACACCACCTTTCACTGCATCTAGAGCACAGCCCACTTTCGGAATCATTCCGCCGTAGATCACGCCCGTTTCAATGAGACGGTCAACTTCTTGAGTAGTTAGACCAGTGAGTAGGTTTTTATTTTCATCTAAAACACCTGAAATGTTGGTCAACAAAATCAGCTTTTCAGCACCAAGGGCTTCAGCCACTTTTCCAGCCACCAAATCCGCGTTGATGTTATAGGTGTTACCTTCTTCATCCACGCCTAAAGGTGCAATCACAGGAATAAAATCACCGCTAGTAAACATTTCCAATACATCAGTTTTAACACTGGTCACTTCGCCCACTAGGCCAAGATCAATTTTTTGTACTGTGCCATCTTCAGTAGTTTTTTCCATCAGTAACTTTTGTGCACGTAGTAAGTTACCATCTTTACCCGTTAAACCAATGGCACGACCGCCATGTTGATTAATCAAGTTCACGATGGATTTATTCACACTACCACCCAACACCATTTCAACCACTTCCATGGTCGCTGGATCGGTCACACGCATGCCATCAATACGGTCAGACTCACGCCCCAATTGCTTTAAAAACGAGTCCACTTGTGGACCACCGCCATGCACCACAATTGGGTTTAAACCGACGGTTTTTAACAAAACGATGTCACGTGCAAACGAGCTCTCAAGCTCAGGATCGGTCATTGCATTGCCACCATATTTCACTACTAGCGTTTTCCCAGCAAAACGTTGAATGTACGGCAAAGCTTCAGTCAGGACTTGTGCTTTGTCGAGGCCAGTATGTTGATGTGGCATGTGCCTCTCCTTAATGGGCGTCTAATAGGTCTTGTGCAATCTGCGGATAATCTGCCGTCAGCATGTGCACAAAGTTATGGCGAATTTGATGGAGCCGCTGATCACTGTCCGCGTCGAAACGCACAGTAAAATACTCGCCCGTATTCGATGCTCGAATAATGCCAAATCCATCCTCAAAATCAAGTCTTACGCCATCAATTTTACTCATTTCCGCTTGAAAGTGCTGACTTTGTTTTTCCACATTCGCTAAAACCAGCGCGGGTGAAATCTGATGGGTGCTGATATAAATATCTTCTGTACTGGCACGTTCTGGATAGTCTGCCAGTGCTTCCGACAAAGTGCATTGCTTCAAGCTTAAGTATTCCAACACACGTAGTGCGGCATATAAGCCATCGTCATAACCAAAACCACGACCATCATTAAACACATAATGCCCTGCATATTCACCGCCAAAAACCGCATGCCCTTCAGATTGCGCCAAATATTTCCGCAAAAAAGAACTACCTGTGCGAATCATTTTTGGAATACCCTGATGGGCCAATACGGTATTTCGAACCATCGTGGAACATTTCACATCAAAAACCACTTCATGTGCTGGATGATCAGCCAAACACATGTGCGCAAACAAGGACAATAAACGGTCTGCTGAAATGATTACGCCCTTTTCATCAATCAATACAACACGGTCACCATCACCATCAAAGGCAATACCGATATCAGCATGCTGCTGTTGCACGGTGTTATGCAGCAGATCTAAATGTTTGGCTTGAGAGGGATCGGGAGCATGTTCAGGAAATTCACCATTGGCCTCACAGCGTAAAGCATGCACCTCACAGCCGAGTTTCTTTAAGACCAAGACGGCACAACGTCCCGCTGAACCGTATAAACCATCCACCACGACTTTATAGGGTCGAGGTTGAGGCATGAGCTGTATATCATTGAGCAATGCAGCCTGATAAGCCAGACAATATTCAGGCACGATCTGATGTGGCAACATTTGCCAGTTCATCTCTGCATGGCTGTCAAAGCATTCATTTGCATCGCGTGCCACCTGTTGGATTGCCTCAGGTAAAGGAGGCTCACCCTGCATAATCCATTTGATCCCATTATCCGACTTCGGATTGTGGCTGGCTGTCACCATAATGCCGTTGCCATCAAACTGACGTGCCGTGTAATACAACACAGGGCTAGCACAACATCCGATGATTTGCGCATCTAAGCCCTGTTTAAGACATTCTTTATAAATAATTTCTGCAAAAGCAGGACTGCTTTGTCTAGCATCATAACCAATGGCTAAACGTGTCTGCCCAGTCTTTAAATATTGAGTTGCGAGCGCTTGTGCAATGGCACGAATCAGCTCAGCACTCATGACATCCAATTTGCCGCGGATGTCATAGGCACGAAAAATATGTGCAGGAAATTTTGGCTGAAAATCCATAGGTCTAACTTCTAATTTATTCAGATCAACAGCTCTTTCAGCTGTCCTTGTTGTTATGCTTAACGCTGCGTTTAATTTTACTAAGGATTCAAAAAAGAGTTGTAACTTTTTATGAACTAAAAATGATCATTCAGCATTAAAACAACAAAGCCTCTTTCATGGAGAGGCTTTGTTGTTTTAATTTATCACTGAGAGATTAGTTTTGACCAGTATGTCCAAAACCACCTGCACCACGTTCTGTCGCTTCAAATTCATTTACAATATCAAACTGTGCTTGAATCACAGGTACGAGTACATACTGTGCAAGACGTTCACCTGGTTCTAAACTGAAAGCTGTTTGGCTACGGTTCCAAACTGACACCATCAATTCACCTTGATAGTCCGAATCAATTAAACCCACCAAGTTACCCAAAACAATGCCGTGCTTATGACCTAAACCTGAACGCGGTAAAATTAAACCTGCAAAGTATGGATCTTCAATATAAATAGATAAACCCGTTTTGACCAAAACAGTTTGTCCCGGTTCAATGACGGTCGCAGCATCGACACATGCACGAAGGTCTAAGCCTGCTGAACCCGTTGTCGCATAAGTTGGCATTGGCCATTCATTGCCTAAACGTGAATCCAACACTTTAACCTGAACTTTCATTCTCTTTTTCCTAGTACAATAAATTTCTAAAACAAAAAATAATTAACGCTTAATCAACGCACGTAAATTGTCTAAATAATGCTGCGCTTGTAATTTCGGATCGACATTGCCCGCTAGTTTCTTTTTACGCCCCAGCCATTCCAACTCATCTTGCGGCAACTCATCCAAGAAGCGACTTGGTGTCATTTGCTTCATTTGACCGCCCGCCTTACGTTGTTCTGCAAGCGTGATGGTTAAACCCTGACGCGCACGAGTAATGCCCACGTACATCAGGCGACGCTCTTCCTCAACCGTATCTGCAGCAATCGAGTTTTTATGCGGCAGTAACTCTTCCTCAAGACCAATCAGATAGACATATGGAAACTCAAGACCTTTGGATGCATGCAGCGTCAATAAGTTTACTTTGTCAGTGTCTTCTTCTTCTTGCTGCTGCTCTAACATATCCAGCAACACCATTTTACGAATTACACTTTCAATGTTTTTCTCATCAACATCTTCAGCACGGTTAATCAAACTTTGAATACTGCTATACAACACTTCAATATTATCCAGCTTGGTTTTTTCCTGCGCAGGCGTCGCCGCAGACTCTTTGACATAATCGATATAACCCGCTTCAACCATCATCTTGCGAATAATCGGTACAGGTTCATCATCCTCAAGCAACTCACGGGTAAAGGTGGTAATGAAGTCTGCAAACTCCGCCAACTGTGTCGTCGCTTTTTTAGGAATCACCATGGTGAGACGCTGATCACCTGCGGCAGAGAGCAAAGACAAATGATTTTCTTGTGCAAACAGCCCCAGCTTTTCTAAAGTCACAGGCCCAATGGCACGTTTAGGTGTATTGATGATCCGTAAAAATGCACTGTCATCTTCAGGATTAATAATGACGCGCAAATAGCTCATCACATCTTTGATTTCAGCCCGTCCGAAGAACGACTGACCGCCCGATAATTTGTACGGAATCTGCATTTGACGCAGTTGTGTTTCCAGTGCACGTGCTTGGAAATTACCCCGATACAAAATGGCGTAATCTTTCCAATTTTTACCATTCATCAGTTTATGCGTAATTAAGTCTTTCACTACGCGTTCTGACTCATCGTCATCATTGCGGCACGTAATCACTCGAATCACTTCACCATGGCCTTTATCTGACCACAGTTTTTTATCAAAAATATGTGGATTGTTACCAATCACGGTATTGGCCGCTTTTAAAATACGACTGGTCGAACGATAGTTCTGTTCGAGTTTAATCACTTTTAAATTGTGAAAATCCTCTTTCAACAAGGCCATATTTTCAGGTTTTGCGCCACGCCAAGCATAGATCGATTGATCATCATCACCCACCGCAGTGAACTGCCCCATTACACCCACTAATAATTTCACCAAAATATACTGGGCGGTGTTAGTGTCTTGATATTCATCGACCAATAAATAGCGAATGCGATTTTGCCAGCGCTCACGTACTTCCGCATTCTCTTGTAACAAACGTGCTGGCATTACGATCAGATCATCAAAATCGACTGCGTTATAGGCACGCAAATTACGCTCATACAACTGATATAAATGCGCAAATTGAACATCTTCAGCCGTTTCACAAGTGGTATGCGCTTGCTCAGGTGGAATCAGATCATTTTTCCAATCTGAAATCATCTTCATGGCTTTAGCAATCAGTTCTTTACTTTCCGCACCAGATAAATTGTCACGATGCATCAAGTCCATCAAAATACGCTTACAGTCGTCCGCATCTAAAATAGAAAAATTATTTTTTAATGGCGTGTGTTTCAGCTCTAAACGCAGCATGTTTAGACCGAAGGTATGGAAAGTCGAAACTGAAAGCCCTTTTGCCTCTTCACGTGACAGCAGCTTGGTGACACGTTCTTTCATTTCACGTGCTGCTTTGTTGGTAAAGGTCATCGCGGTAATACGATAAGCAGGAATGCCGCAGTGTTTCACCAAATATGCAATCTTACGGGTAATCACCGAAGTTTTACCTGAACCAGCCCCTGCAAGTACTAACAAGGGTCCTTGAGTATATTTCATGGCTTCAAGTTGCTTGTCGTTTAACTGACTTGCCAGTGACATAGTCTTTCCTCTATTTCATTCCGAGCTCGATTATAGTCATCTCCGCTACAGATGCATAATGCAAATTCATATTTTAACAGTCATAAAAAAACCACCCGAAGGTGGTTTTTCAATCTTCAATAAAAATTATTGAATTGCGTAGATGCTGATTTCTACACGACGGTTTTGCTCACGGCCTTCAGCAGTTGCGTTAGACGCGATTGGGTTTGCTGAGCCTTGACCTTGTGCATTAATACGTGTTGTAGAAACACCTTGAGATGCCAAGTAGCTTGCTACAGATTGTGCACGCGCTTGAGACAAAGGAATGTTGATTGAGTCATTACCTGTACTGTCTGTATAACCCGTTACAAGAATACCGCTCTTGTTATCTTCAGTTAATGTTTGCGCAACTTTGTTTAAAGTTGAATAGAAGTTCGGTTTGATGTTTGATTTGTTGGTATCAAAGGTAATATTACCCGGCATAACCAAACCTACAGAACCATCTGGATTACGGTTAACTTCTACACCAGTCCCCGCCATTTGTTGACGAAGTTTCTTCTCTTTGTTGTCAAGGTAAACACCAGTTGCGCCACCAAGCACAGCACCAATCGCTGCAGCACGGTTATTCTGACGACTCGTGTTTGCGTTTCCTTTAGAAACACCATAACCTGCAGCAGCACCAATTAAGGTCCCTAGAGCAGCTTTATCGTATTCCACACCACCAATGTTATTACCAGTGCTTTGACAACCTGTAAGAACCATTGCCCCAACGACTGCGGAAATTGCTAGTGCACGCATCGCATGCCTCCTTCTTTGTGTGTTTTGTTTATAAAACGAATATTGTCGTAAAACGATGATCTAGACCATTGATTTTTTGTTAATAATAAAGCCTTTATTTACAATATGTAATAAAAAATTTCCTTTTCAAGGCTTTCTTCGTCACAATTTCTACACAGTTAATGTTTGGTGCTTTTCTATTTGATCATCCCGTACTATATTGACCTTTAGAAAATAGAACGAGTTGCGAAACACATTATATTTCAGGGTTTATTTTTATGTCATCGCCAAACCAAAAACAACCTTTATTAAAAAAAATCACACGTGGTTTAACTGTTGGTTCAGTCATTACAGGCAGTACTTTTTTTCATGGCCCGCCAGTGCTTGCACTTGGCCTAACCAAACTGTTTAAAAAATCTAAAAAAGTGGATGAAACCAATATTCAAATCACGAACAGTTGGCTCGCTGTGAACAATTATTTAATCGATCATGTCTTGCCCAACACCCAATGGGATATTTCTGTCGATGATGATCTTGAGCTGAGTATACAGGGTCGTTACCTGATGACTTGCAACCATCAAAGTTGGGTCGATACCACGGTTAACCAATATTTTGGTTTAACCCGTATGCCCCTCACCCGCTTCTTTACCAAGTGGGAACTTATTTTTATTCCATTTGTTGGCCAAGCTTTTAAAATTCTAGGCTTCCCAATGATGAAGCGGCATAGTAAAGAGCAAATTGCGAAAAACCCTGCGTTAAAAACACGCGATATGGAGGAGGCACGCAAGTCTTGTGAACAACTGCTCAGCCAACCATTCACACTGTTAAACTATTTGGAAGGCACGCGTTTTACTCAAGAAAAACATGCACAGCAGCAATCACCTTACCAAAATTTGCTTAAACCGAAAGCTGGTGGCTTGGCCTTAGCCTTAGGTATTTTAGGTAATAAAATTGATGCCTTAGTGGATATGACCATCGTCTATCCTGACGGCGCACCTGGCTATAGTGAATTTTGGCTCGGGGAAGTCCCACGGATTGCGGTCAATTTGCGTAAAATTGATATTCCTGAATGGGTACTTGCTGGAAACTATGAAGACGATGCAGACTTTCGTGAACAATTCCAACAGTGGGTTGATCAACTTTGGACTGAAAAAGACCAGTTGATTGAAGAAATGAAAGCCAAATACTCAACGTCCAATTTAACCCAGTAAGGGTCTATGCATGATGCACACTAACCAAGTCAAAAAGTCTAAATATCATCAGGTTGATCCACAAAGTTTGTATTTCAAACTGTTTTTGATCTATGACATTTTTATGGTGTTTCTCATCATTTTTAACTTGTTTTGTTTATGTGCTAATTTTTTTATCATGAGCAATATCGGTGGATGGTTTTTCCATGCCATTCATCTAGAAAGTGTCTTAAGCTTCTATCGTGAGCATTTACATCCGTGGGTCATCACCACAGAAGCTTGGTTTATTCTCTTCTTGATTACTGAATTATTGGTGCGTTGGGGCATTGCCATCGTGTATCGACACCATCGTCGCTGGTTTTTCTTTCCCTTTATTCATTGGTACGAAATTTTAGCCATTATTCCTCATTTACGTTTTTTAAGATTATTTCGTGCGGGGGTGATTGCTTTTCGCCTGCATGAATTGGGCTATAACGTGATTCCTGAGTCGGTACAAGCCAAGGGGAAATTTTACTACCGTGTGGTGATGGAAGAACTCTCTGACCGCGTCGTGATTACTGTCTTGGATGGGGTGAAGCACGAATTAAATACCAGCTCGACCCATAAAAAAATTATCCATGACCTCGTCGATCATCATCGAACTTTATTTGCACAAGCATTGGCTGAAATTTTACAGGAATCTCTGGCCACTGAACTGAAACAGCGACAGTATTTCATTGCCCAAAATGTTGGTCTAATTGTGAATCGTGCGATTGAAGATACCCCTGAACTGACCCAATTACTGCGTTTGATTCCAATTGTGGGTGGAAGAATTGAACAACAAATTCAAAGTATCGGACAACGACTGGGTGAAAACATCACACAAGGTTTACTGGAACCAATGGTGGTGGGAAATCCTGCACAGCCCAATACCACCTATCGTTTGATAGCTGAAAAAGTCAGTGATTTAAAAATCGATAATCAGTCTTTGGAACAGTTGGTTGAGTCTGTGGTCTATGAAAGTTTGGATGCCATTCGTAAGCAAGTTAAAGTGAAACAGTGGTTAGAAGAGCTTGAAAAAGATGATCAAGCCAAAGAATAAGCATTAAAGTAAAAATATTACAAACGCAGCTAGTGCAATCCTCCATTTTGTTCTAGGATTTGCTCTATTTACAACATCACTTCTTTAGTAAAAAATAAATCTGAGAAGTCTTAAGGAAAAATTATGGCTGATATCCGGATAACTGGCAGAATGGTCAATGCGATCCGCATTACCCTTGACACCAATGATCATGATGCAATCCGACAGCAATTAAGTAAAACATTACAAAATGCATCGACTGCTGGGGCATTAGTTGTTCTAGAAAGTAGCGTTGAGCAAGAATTAATTTCCTTGATTCAATTATTGCTGGATCTGGATGTACAGCCGATGGCAGTACAAGAAGGAATTTTGGCTGAACAAGCTCGTGCCATTCAGTTCCCTGTGATTCCTGCACAAGGTCATGGTATTAACTCGCAACTTCAAGAAGTCAAGGCAACCAAAGAGCAAGTGGTTGAAGCCCCAGCTCCTGCTACGACAGTTTCTACCAATGCACCAGTTGCGGCAGCACCTGTCATTCGCCATGCAACTTCATACCATGACGAAATTCTACGTACCGGTCAGTGCTTGGTTCAAAATCAAGGCGATATCATTATTACCGCAGGTATTAACAGTGGTTCGGAAGTGATTGCTTCAGGAAATATACATATTTATGGTAGTGCTCGTGGTAGAGTCATTGCCGGCGCGGGCGGAAACAGCGCTGCACGCATCTTCTGTCATGCTTTAGAAGCTGAATTGGTTTCAATTGCAGGGACATATTGTGTTGCAGATGATATTCCAGCGCAGCATTTAAAACGCCCAACACATATTTACTTAAATGATCAACAAGAGCTTGTATTTGAAGCGCTTGAATTTTAATGTATAAATAAACACCAAAAGCCCCAAATGATAAATAAGGGGATTTAAACCATAACAGGAGTGGATTCGGTGGCGAAAATTGTTGTCGTAACATCAGGCAAAGGTGGCGTAGGCAAAACTACGACGAGCGCATCTTTTGCAACAGGTTTAGCCCTACGTGGTCACAAAACTGTTGTGATCGATTTTGACGTAGGTTTACGTAACCTTGATTTGATCATGGGTTGTGAACGCCGCGTTGTGTATGATTTTGTCAATGTATTAAATAATGAAGCTCGATTACAACAAGCGCTTATCCGCGATAAAGATATCGAGAATTTATATATTTTACCTGCGTCGCAAACCCGTGATAAAGATGCCTTAACTGATGAAGGCGTAGCACGTGTCATGGATGAGTTGTCACAAGAGTTTGACTACATTATTTGTGACTCACCCGCAGGTATCGAACGCGGTGCAATTTTAGCAATGTACCATGCCGATGAAGCGATTATTGTGACCAACCCTGAAATTTCATCTGTACGTGACTCTGACCGTATTATTGGTATGCTCGACAGCAAAACCAAAAAAGTTGAAATGAATGAAGGTCGTATTCGTAAACACTTGTGTATCACACGTTTCAACCCTGAACGTGCCGATAAACAAGAAATGTTAACCATTGACGACATTTCTAAAGATATTTTACGTGTGCCAACTTTGGGAGTGATTCCTGAATGTAAGAGCGTTTTACAAGCATCGAACGAAGGTAAACCTGTCATTCTTTTCACTGAAGAATCAGCAGGCCAAGCCTATGATGATCTTGTGGCACGTTTCTTAGGTGACGAACGTCCTTACCGTCATATTACGGTGAAACCTAAAGGCTGGTTAGCACGACTATTTGGAGCGTAGACATGGCAGGATTTTGGAGTAAGCTTTTTAGTAATGATGAAAAACCGTCTAGTGCTCAAACAGCAAAAGATCGTTTGAAAGTCATCGTAGCGTCTGAAAGTGGTTTAGGTAAACGTCTTAGCCAAGACAAAATCGACCAAATGAAGAAAGAAATCATGCAAGTGGTGAATCGCTATGTTCGCGGTGTAGATGAACAGCACATTCAAATGGCTGTACGTTCTGAAGCGAATATTGAAATGCTTGAAATGAATATCAATTTGCCTGAAGAACGTTAATCTGATTTTTGATTAGTCAAGCAAATTGAATCAAGGCAGAATATGCGCAGACACAAGAAAGTATTTTCTTTGTCTCCCATATTTTGCCTTTTTTAATGATTAAACCAGCAAGGAGATTGCTATGGCATTATCTCAGCCAGCAACGTTCAATGAAGAATGGTCAGATGAGCGTGTATTTGCTTACTTAACTCAGCTTCCTCCTGAAGGTGTGAATGGCGACTTTCATGTGTTGTACCATGCATTTAAACATATGCGCCCAAGTGATTATGAGCGACTGCTCACCCAATTTAAAACGGATGGTCGCGACATTAACGCTACCAATCCCGATGGTCAGCGTATCCATGACGTAATTGCCGCTTACCCACGTCAGGCAGCACCCTTCTTAGACGTTTTGGCTAAATTTGCCTAAGTTTGTTTAGATCTGCTCAATGCGCATGATCTACAAATGCCAGTTCATTTCTATGAGACTGGCATTTTTATGTCTGTAAAAACCACATCCAAAGTGGAAAAGTCAAACCGAAACACAAAGTTTGCAAACTAATGATCGCCGCCATGAGCTGGCTGTCCCCTTGAAAATACTTGGTCAGCACATACGCAGCCGATGCCGTCGGCAGTGAGAAGAAAACCACCACAATCATGGTTTCAAACGCCGCCAAACCAAATAATAGACAACCTAGATAGGCCAAAATAGGCACCAAGATTAAACGCCCAAAGGTATTTAGAATCAGCGCTCGGCCAGCATATTTTAACGCATTAAACTGGAGTGCAGCGCCCACACACAATAGCCCAAGTGGAAGGCTCATTCCCGCCACCAACTTTAAAGATTGGCTAATGCTCTCGGGCAAATACATACCTGAAAAATTAAAAATAATCCCGACCAGACAGGCCAGAATCAGCGGATTTTTCGCAACCGACCACGCAATATTTTTATAAGACAGTCCCTGCCCTTGAGAAAAACCAAGTACAGATAGCACATTCACCAAAGGAATGACAAAAGCAATAATCATGGCGAAGACTTGCATACCCGCAGCGCCAAAAATCAAAGCCATACTGGTCAAACCAATATAAGTATTGAAGCGAATATGACTCTGTAAATAGACGCCAAATTGCGCCACAGGCGTACCATACACCATTTTTAACACCCATAGCACCACACTCATCAGCAAGGTCACACTAAAGACCACAGCAAGCGCTGGCAGGACTTGCCCGACATTAAAATGAACGGTGGCTAGACTACTGAACAGCAAAACAGGAAATAAAATCCAATAATTCAGTCTTTCAGCGCCTTGCCAAAATTCCACCGTTAAAAAGCGATACCGCTTTAATACATACCCCATTGCAATAAGTACTACCAATGGAATTAATGCATCAATAATTTGCATGACTGGATGCCTAAACTGAATGATTAAGAAAAAGCCTGCAATCCGCAGGCTTTCTTTTTAAACTAAAATTTCTCGCTTACCGTTCGCACCTTGCGCACTCACGATCCCATTTTCTTCCATTTGGTCGACAATCCGCGCGGCACGGTTATAGCCCAAACTAAACTTACGTTGTAGCGAGGACACCGAAACCTTGCGTGTTTCCAATACAAAGGATACGCACTGGTCATAAAGTGCATCACGGTTTGGATCGCCATCACCATCTTCAAAGCCACGAGAACTTGGCTCTTCATCAAATGGCGTTAGGATTTCATCAACATAATTTGGCGAGCCACGTTCACGCCAAGCATCACAGATGCGGTTCACTTCATCATCGGCAATAAAGGCACCATGTACACGTTCAGGTTCAATTTTACCCGGGCCTAAGAACAACATATCACCATGACCCAGTAAGTCTTCCGCCCCACCAGCATCCAAAATCGTACGTGAGTCAATTTTCGAGTTCACACGTAAAGCCACACGTGTTGGGATATTGGCTTTAATCAGACCCGTAATTACATCGACCGATGGACGCTGCGTTGCAAGTAACAAATGAATGCCTGCGGCACGTGACTTTTGTGCCAAACGCGTAATCATTTCTTCAGCTTTCTTACCGACCTGCATAATCATATCGGCAAACTCGTCCGCCACAATCACAATCGATGGTAATGGGGTCAAACGTGGTGCACGCTCACCTGCAACCGAATCACTGGCTTTCCAAGTCGGGTCAATCAGCTCTTCACCATTGGCAATCGCTTCTTCCACTTTACGGTTATAGTCCGCTAGCTTACGAATTTTTAAGAAAGACATCAGCTTATAGCGACGTTCCATTTCATTCACACACCAGTTCAAGGCACTGACTGCATCTTTCATGTCCGTGACCACAGGGGTAAGCAAATGTGGAATATCGTTATAGTTAGCGAGCTCTAACTGTTTCGGGTCAATCAAAATTAAACGCAACTCATTCGGCGTATATTTCAACAACATCGATAAAATCATCGAGTTCACTGCCACCGATTTACCTGAACCTGTGGTGCCTGCAACCAGCATATGCGGGGCTTTACCTAAGTCAGCAATGACAGGATTACCCGAAATATCTTTGCCCATTGCCATCGAAAGAATGCTATTCGGATCGGTAAAAGCAGGAATGGTCAACAACTCGATTAAACGCACCATTTCACGTGTGCTATTCGGCACTTCAATCCCGATATACGGTTTACCCGGAATGACTTCAACCACACGTACAGATGCCATGGACATTGAACGTGCCAGATCTCGTGAGATATTGGTCACTTTAGAGGCTTTCACCCCCGGTGCTAAATCCAACTCAAAACGAGTTACTACAGGCCCTGGCTGTGCTTCGACCACTTTAGCTTTGACATTGAACTCTTGTAGTTTAATTTCAAGCAATTCAGATAAACGCGCCAACTGTTCAGCAGTGAAATTGACTTTTTTATTGAGGTCAACTTCATCCAGTAAATCCAGTCCTGGCAGCGGTGATAAATCACGACGACGCTCTGCTACTTGCATGGACAAAGACATTGGACGGCCTGATGCATCAGTCAATGGAGCATCAAAGTCAAACTCCTCTTCGTCTTGCGGTTTTCCAGCAGTGTCCTGCCATGCTTCAATAAACGCTTCTTTGGACAAAACTTCTTTGGCTACAGCCGCTGTAGCACTTGTGCTCACTGTATTATGATGCTGGATAGGTGCTTGTACAAAAGCTGATGACTGCGCATAGCTGCTGCTAGTCCGTACATCTGAAGCAGCTACTTTCTGCTCCGACCAATCTTCAGCAAGGAATTCGTCTAAATCATCCAATTCATCAAGCTGTGCTTTTGCAACTCCACTTGGCGCTGCTTGTAAAGCAACGGGACTTGCAGCAGCACTTAAGGTTGCAACCTCGGCTACCGCAATTGGATCTTCAACCACATGTAAATGAGACACAGGTTCAGGTGTATTGAATGGGCTGTGAACATCCGTTGCTGTTTTGCCATTGGGTACGGCAGCAAGCAGCTCGTCAAAGATTTCATCATCATCCCAATCGACATTTTTCTTCTGTGCAGGGGCATCGTCTTGGAAATAATTAGGATCAGCAATTGGCGCTGTATGATCTTGCACCACTGCTTGAAAATGTTGTTCTGGGCTAAATGGGCGATTTTCTTCAGCAGCACGAAGTAAAGCATCAATATCATTTTTATGACGTTGATCTTCAGCTGAGTTTAATGCACGCCACACTTCCCCTGTCGCTACCACGCGCTGACTGTCTTGTTCTAATTGGTGCGCTTTTTCTATAGTCCGCTCAAGCTCTACTTCATCATCCACATCCACCTGTTGTTCTTGAACACGTTGCTCTTTGGCCACCATGTCATTAAACAAATGCTCTGCTGAATAGTCGCGCTGAGGTGCTTTAACTGATGCCTCTTGCACGGCTACTGGCGCCTCGACCAATTCCGTTGCTTCAATACCCTTTTTCGGTGCCGTTGCAATCACTTCTTTTTTGACGCTTGGCGTCGTACGATCAAAGGCAGACTCGCTTTCAGGTACGTTACGGTAAAATAAATCTTGTAAATACGCAGGAGTTGCTTTGAGGGTCGCGAAAGTACGGTTCCATTTGATACCGAAAGCCAAGGTCAATAAGACCACGGTAAACACGACCAAAAATAAGGTTGCACCGTAAATGGTTAAAATCTGCGACAAACTTTGGCCCAGTTCATAACCAATAATACCGCCAGAGGCATTGTCTAAAGTGTCTGCTGGAACTTTCCAAAACAAGAACAGTAAGCTGGCGGTTGCAAGCAAAATAAAGAATTGTGCAGCATAACGAAATGGGCGGTTTAAAAAACTATGCGGCCACCAGACTTGAATAGCTTCAATGAACAAAAACACAGGAATAAGTAGACTTGCCCAGCCTAAAAAACCGAACAGTAGGTCAGCAATCCACGCCCCTGCAACGCCACTGGCATTCGAGACTTGCAAAGTATCACTTGATATATGCATCCAGCCCGGATCAAATGGGGTATAGGTCACGGTAGCAAGGAACAAATAAATGCCAAACGAGACTAAAAATAATGTCATTAATAAGCGCTGTGCATAAGCACCCGACACCTCAGTCATATACTGTCCTGTAACAAATTCTTCATTAATGTTTTTGTTTGAAACCTAAAGCAAAAGTTTCACAATAAACGTCATATTATGCACCTCTTCTTTATAAAAAGATGCACTATTCTTAAATGCTTTATGTATAGCGAGCAGATGATTTTTCCACTTTTTCCCGCTCTACACCGCATATTTCTTCTATATAGCTCAAATCGATTTGATTGATCAATAATATCGACATTGAACTCACACAACTGTTATAGAGTTTCACGTATAATTCCACAAATTTCTAAATAAAAAAAGGATTCTACGTATGAGCGCTCGTCACTCACGTTTGATTATTCTCGGTTCAGGCCCTGCGGGTTACAGCGCTGCGGTATATGCTGCGCGTGCCAACTTAAAGCCTACATTGATTGCGGGTATCCAACTCGGTGGTCAGCTAACGACAACGACTGAAGTTGATAACTGGCCGGGTGACCCTGAAGGCTTAACAGGTCCTGCACTGATGGAACGTATGCAAGCGCATGCGGAACGTTTTGGTACTGAAATCATCTACGATCATATCAATGAAGTCGATCTTTCTGTACGTCCATTTGTACTCAAAGGCGACATGGATGAGTTCACTTGTGATGCACTGATTATTGCCACAGGTGCGACCGCTCAGTACTTAGGTCTTGAGTCTGAAGCTGCTTTTATGGGCCAAGGCGTGAGCGCATGTGCAACCTGTGATGGTTTCTTCTACAAAAACCAAAAAGTCATGGTTGTGGGTGGCGGGAATACTGCCGTTGAAGAAGCACTATATTTGTCTAACATTGCATCGCATGTGACTTTGGTTCACCGTCGTGATTCATTGCGTTCTGAAAAAATCCTTCAAGATCATTTATTTGAGAAAGAAAAAGAAGGTAAAATCAGCATCATTTGGAATCACCAAGTGGATGAAGTTTTAGGTGACAACACGGGTGTAACCTCAGTTCGCTTAAAATCAACTCAAGACGAATCTACACAAGATATTGATGTTCAAGGTTTGTTTGTTGCAATTGGCCACAAACCAAACAGCGCAATGTTTGATGGTCAATTGAACTTACGTGATGGCTATATCCAAGTTCAAAGCGGTACATCTGGTAATGCCACAGCTGCTTCTGTCGCTGGTGTATTCGCAGCAGGTGACATTGCTGATAGTGTTTATCGTCAAGCGATCACTTCAGCGGGTTCTGGCTGTATGGCTGCGCTAGATGCGGAAAAGTATTTGGATGCTTTAGGCGAATAATCTGAGCCTTGAAAAAGACCGCCTTCCATAGGCGGTCTTTTTATGTATGATCTTAAAGTCATTTTTTATCATGTATACACACCACTATGCAGCAGTTACCGCCTTCTGAGTATATCTTTCCCGATCCGCTTGAAGTTGACCCCGAGGGTGAAGGCTTAATTTGTATCGGTGCAGACCTCTCCCCTTCTACCCTGTTTGAAGCCTATACGCATGGTTTGTTTCCATGGTTCTCAACAGGCGAGCCCATTTGCTGGTGGTGCCCCGAGCCGCGTTGCATCATTCGCCCGCAGGATTATCAGCCCAGTAAAACCCTCATTCGGAGCATGAAAAAGCAGGATTATCGCATCACCATCAATCAAGCTTTTGAACGGGTGATCCGTGCCTGCTCACTGCCACGCAGCTATGCTGATGACACGTGGATCAGTGATGATATTATTGCTGGCTACTGCGCAATGTTTGATGCTGGTTATGGCTATAGCGTTGAAGTTTGGGATCAAACACGCTTGGTTGGTGGACTATACGGCATCAGCATTGGACACGGCTGTTTTGGGGAGTCCATGTTCAGCACCGAAACGGATGTCTCAAAAATGGCATTTTATACGCTGATGTTGATTGGACGTGAAAATAAGCTGCCTTGGATCGACTGCCAATTGGTCAATGATCATCTGTTAAGCCTCGGTGCTTGTACACTTTCTCGGCAAACCTACTTAAAATCGTTACAAGATGTTGTAAATCAACCCGCTATCGATTGGAAAATGTATCAGGAGGGTGTATTTTCAAGTAAAACAATAGCGCAAAATGCGCGACTGACTGAATAAAGAATAATAGAGGGATTTATCATGAATTCGTATCACCCGAAGTCCCTACTGAATGATTTACAGTATTACATCACGCCACCGCATGACTGTAGCTATCTAGAAAAAAAGTCAGCTCGGATGGTATTTCTCGATCCAGCACATCGTATTGATGTCGTCACGCTGTCTGAACTTTCTCGGGTGGGTTTTCGCCGGAGTGGTGATTTTGTCTACCGCCCAGAGTGTCATCTGTGTCGACAGTGCCTATCTAGCCGCGTACCTGTACGCGAATTTAAAATGAACAGCAGTCAAAAAAAAGCATGGAAACGCAATCAAGACCTCACTTTAAAAATTACCCGCACTGCGGATGCCACCAAAAAACATTATGACTTATATGAGCGTTATATTTTTAAACGCCATGCCGATGGAGACATGTTCCCACCTAGTCGCGATCAGTTTGATAAATTCCTCGTGCATAGCTGTACCGAGAGCTTTTTCTTAGAGCTGTGGAAAGAAGACCAGCTCATCTGTGTTTCGACCTGCGATCCTCTAGATGATGGTTTATCTGCGGTTTATACGTTTTTTGATCCCGATGAAAACAAACGCTCACTAGGGACTTTCGCCATTTTAAAACAAATCGAGCTCGCCAAAGCACGCGCTTTACAGTTTGTGTATTTGGGCTATTGGGTACCGCACTCAGAAAAAATGAACTATAAATCGCAGTATTTACCACTAGAATTGTTAATTGATGGTCAGTGGCGCAGACTCAACCATAGCCTGAGCAGCGAGGAAGTGCAGCAACTGGGAAACTCCTTAATGACCACCCTACCTTCGGGGTGGAATAACGCCATTATTAAATAATGGCGCCATACAAGCACGACTGCTCTCTTATTTAAATAACTCGGAAAAGTCATCACTACACGATTTCACCATGATAATGGCATGCTCATGACCACCTTCCGTTTTAGGATAATAGTTTTTACGCAAATCAATTTGATGAAAACCGGACTTTTCATACAAAGCAATGGCCGCCTGATTGCTCTCACGGACTTCTAAAAACACTTGTATGGGGTTGTTTTTGAGTTGCGCCAGTGATGCATCTAATAGCTGATAACCCAGCCCTTTGCCCTGCTGGCTTGGATGAATGGCCATCAACAATAAATTGGCCTCATCAAGAACGGGTTGGAGGATACAAAAGCCTACGACCTGCCCTGCCTGTTCAATCACGGTACTGTGATAAGACTGCATGGACTCTTGGAACTGTTTTAGGCTCCAAGGATGGGTTTGAACTAAATTTTCAATCTGCGCAACTTGACTTAAGTCCGCAGCTTGCATTAAACGAATCATCTTCGTTTATCTTTCTAAAATGTGGATGTCACAGTATAAAAAATTTGTGCTAAAAACCGTACAAAAAAAAGAGCGATTTACATCGCTCAAAGAGCCAAAACTGCTTAAAAACCTAATTTTAGCTTCCACTTCTCAAGTAAAGCGTCGGTGTCGTGATGATTAGGATGAAAACCTGGTTTAAAGTACATGATCATTTCACGTGCCATCCCTGTAATAATCCCTTTCGATGGACTATACGCATAGGTATAAATATCGTTCAGCGCAGCCCTGTTCAGTTGTTTATCTTGCTGTAATAAACGAAACACAAAATACGACTGTACACAGAATAAAATGGCCATCGCTGCAACCAGTGATCCCGTTCGTAGTAGATAGGATTTAATTCCCTTTCCAAAAACTCCTTCAAATACATCATAAGCCACAGCTTTGTGCTCATTTTCTTCAATAGCATGCCATAACCACATGGTTTTCATGGTTTCATCGCTCATCAGCTCTTGAATGTGGTTATTGACCAACAATTGAGAAGCAATAGTTGCAGTAAAATGCTCCAGCGCGGTGGTAGCGGTTAAATCCACCATCTCTTGAGTAATACCCACAGGCTTGCCTAGAAAAGCAAACACTTTACGTGTGGCTTGAATTGCACGATCCGTATAGCGGTCAAGTGTTGCAACATCGTGCCCATACTTTTGTGCCGACGCATTAAAACCTTCATGCTCTTGTGTGTGCATCGCTTCTTGACCAATGAAGGCTGAAATCTCTTTTTGTAATTCGGCATTGTCTTTGATTGAGGGATGCTGTCTGACCGCACGAACACTATCGATAAAAAACATTTCACCTGCTGGAAAGAGTGCTGACAGCGCGGTCATAAAATGGGTCAATCCAGCTGAACCATTCATCCAATATTCAGGTACGCTTTCAAACTCAAAGTTCATCCGACGTACAGGGAAACTCGCGCCCGCACGATTGGTGATTTTTACCTTCGCATTCATCTTTCTGCTCCTATGAATATCCTGAAGACATCCACTGTTTATAGTTGTTTTCGTCTTTTTATCTTACGTGATTGGGCTCCGCCCATAAGTGCAGTTAGGGTCAGCAAAATATCAGTTTAGGACATTTTTGAGGATAGATTGTTAGACAATTTAGTGTGCGTAAAGTTCTACGCTATTTTTAGGATGAACACTAAAGCATGCTATATGCTTACCCTAAAATAATCACTTACTTACTAAGATGAATAAATAAAAAAAGCGCCCCAAAGGAGCGCTTTTTTTCACACAATCAGATGATTATGCAGTTACTTTAGCAACTACACCAGCACCAACTGTACGGCCACCTTCACGGATCGCAAAACGTAGACCTGGGTCCATTGCGATTGGGTGGATTAATTCTACTGACATTTCTACGTTGTCACCAGGCATAACCATTTCAACGCCATCTTGTAATTTGATCGCACCAGTTACGTCAGTTGTACGGAAGTAGAACTGTGGACGGTAACCGTTAAGGAATGGAGTGTGACGACCACCTTCTTCTTTAGAAAGTACGTATACTTCTGCATCGAATTTAGTGTGCGGCTTGATTGCACCTGGTTTAGCAAGTACTTGACCACGTTGCACGTCTTCACGCTTAGTACCACGTAGAAGAACACCACAGTTCTCGCCCGCACGGCCTTCGTCTAGAAGTTTACGGAACATTTCTACGCCAGTAACTGTAGTTACTTGAGTATCACGGATACCAACGATTTCAACTGATTCGCCTACTTTCACAATACCAGTTTCTACACGGCCAGTTACTACTGTACCACGACCAGAAATAGAGAATACGTCTTCGATTGGCATTAAGAATGCTTGGTCGATTGCACGTACTGGCTCTGGAATGTAAGTGTCAAGCGCGTCAACAAGCGCAACAACTGCTTCTTCGCCATACTGACCAGCGTCACCGTTAAGTGCAAGAAGAGCTGAACCACGGATAACTGGAGTGTCATCACCTGGGAAGTCATAAGTAGAAAGAAGTTCACGAACTTCCATTTCTACTAATTCAAGAAGTTCTTCATCATCAACAAGGTCACACTTGTTAAGGAATACAAGAATGTAAGGTACACCAACCTGACGAGAAAGAAGGATGTGTTCACGAGTCTGTGGCATTGGACCATCAGTCGCAGCACATACAAGGATCGCGCCATCCATCTGAGCAGCACCAGTAATCATGTTTTTAACATAATCGGCGTGGCCCGGGCAGTCTACGTGTGCGTAGTGACGAGTTGGAGAATCGTATTCTACGTGTGAAGTATTAATTGTAATACCACGTGCTTTTTCTTCTGGTGCAGAGTCAATTGCAGCGTAGTCTTTCGCTTCGCCACCGAATTTCTTCGCACATACAGTTGCAATTGCAGCTGTTAAAGTTGTTTTACCATGGTCAACGTGACCGATTGTGCCCACGTTAACGTGTGGCTTATTACGTTCAAACTTAGCCTTAGCCATGTTCATCTTCCTCGTTTACGTCGAACACAGGTATAAACAACTCAGTATCGACACATCGCCTAAAAAATCAAACACCAAATACTTGAAAAGCAGACTAATAAGCCTGCTTCTTTAAAAATTTGTAGAATTTCTACTAAACTGTAATCTGGAGCTCTTATCGAGATTTGAACTCGAGACCTCTCCCTTACCAAGGGAGTGCTCTACCACTGAGCTATAAGAGCAAATATAAAACTTCAAATGGAGCGGGAGACGAGGGTCGAACTCGCGACATGTAGCTTGGAAGGCTACCGCTCTACCAACTGAGCTACTCCCGCACGATGTTGGTACAAAGACCACTTTCTTGAAGTCTTAAAATTGGTGGTGAGGGAAGGATTCGAACCTTCGAAACTTTCGTAGCGGAGTTACAGTCCGCCCCCTTTGACCGCTCGGGAATCTCACCACTTCACACTTATTTCAGTGTTATTCTTCACTCAACAACTTCACACTTTTAAATGGTGCCGGCACACGGATTCGAACTGTGGACCTACTGATTACAAGTCAGTTGCTCTACCAACTGAGCTATGCCGGCGTTTCTTAGTGTTTCGTACGTTTCGTATCGGAACGGTGTGCAGTTTAGCAAAACTCAAAATCCTTGCAAGTGTTTTTTTCAAAAAAAACGTCAAAAACTCACAAAATCAATCCGTTTGATGATAATTCAACCGCTTTGATCACTGCGCGAGCTTTTATTTGGGTTTCATTCCACTCAGATTCAGGATTTGAGTCATAAACAAGCCCCGCTCCTGCCTGAACATAGACCTTATTTTCACGAATAACGCAGGTACGAATCGCAATCGACATGTCCATTTCGCCATGCCAGCCTAAATAACCAACAGCACCACCAAAAATCCCACGTTTTACGGGCTCTACTTGGTCAATAATTTCCATCGCACGAATTTTTGGTGCGCCTGAAAGTGTACCTGCGGGAAAAGTTGCTTTAAAAACATCCAATGCATCCACATCATCACGAACTTCGCCTTGCACATTTGACACAATATGCATGACATGTGAATAACGTTCGATCACCATTTGATCAGTCACTTGCACTTTGCCAATTTTCGAGACGCGACCGACATCATTTCGACCTAAGTCAATCAGCATTAAATGTTCAGCAATCTCTTTTTCATCCGACAGCAAGTCTTGTTCAAGTGCCAAATCTTCTTCTTTGGTTTTACCACGCGGTCGCGTACCTGCCAGCGGACGTACGGTTGCAATACCATTTTCAAGGCGAGATAAAATTTCAGGGGAAGAACCGACAATATGAAAAGGTTGATTATTTTCCAAAGTTTGCCCTTGCACCAAGAACAAATAAGGCGATGGGTTCAAATGACGTAGCGCGCGATAGACTTGTAAAGGCTCACCATCAAAGTCAGAGACCATACGATGCCCTGGCACCACCTGCATCACATCGCCTGCACGGATGTACTCTTTCACCGTTGCAATCGATTCTAAAAATTTTGCTTTGCCAGTGAGTGACTCAAAATGCGGTGCAGTATGTGGCGTGGCTTTTAAACTAATGGGCGTTGCAAGCAAATCTTCCAAAACATCCAGTTGCTGCTGGGCTTGGCTATACGCATCTGCGTCTACCACATCGGCATGCACAATCAGGAATAGCGTATCTTTTAAGTTATCAAACACAATCACTGTTTTAGACAGCATCATCCAAATATCAGGCAAACCCACTGGGTCTGCTTCTGGCGCGTTGTTTAAACGCGGTTCAATATAACGTACGGCATCATAACCAAAGTAGCCCACCAAGCCACCCGTAAAGCTTGGCAGAGCAGGTAAATCAGCTTGAGTAGGTACTTTATACTGCGATTGAAAATCTCGGATGAATTGAAACGGATCTGTACAGGGTTGCTTTTCTATAGTGCCGTCGGCTTGTTGAATGATTAGCTCACCCGCGTTGCATGAGAAAACGGTAGATTCACCTAAACCAATAATCGAGTAGCGGGCCCAGTTCTCCCCACCTTCCACAGATTCAAACAAATAGGCTTGCTTATGCTCTTTCAGACGTGCAAAGACAGATAATGGTGTCTCGGTATCAGCTAAGCGCTGACGATAGACTGGAATCAGGTTATAACCCGCTGTTTTGAGTTGATCGAATTGAGTTTGCGTTGTCATGAGTATGTCTCTATTTTTTTCAATATGGCGTAATCAGTTTTTAAAATTAATGCTTTGAGTTTCGCCATCGAAAAGTCATATGTTTACTCATGTTCATTCCTTCGTTTACAAAGTTACCCAATCAGTTCACACAGATTATCCACCACTTGCTGTGGCTGACAGTCTAAAATATTTTCACCATGATTATAGCCATAGCTAACCACAACACAATCAATACCCGCACGGCGTGCAGCCTCAACATCATTGGATGAGTCCCCAATCATTAAGACCTGATCTTTGCTTTGCGCATATTGCTCAACACAGTGTAACAATTGACGCGGATGTGGCTTACGCTCGTCGAAACGATCGCCGCCGATGACATCAGCAAAATAATGATTCATGCCTAAATAATCGACAATAGCACGCGCAGGTGCTTCAGGTTTATTGGTCACGCAAATCATGGTTTTCTTTTGTGCCAAGCCCCATTCTAAAAACTCAAGAATGCCATCGAAAGGCTGAGTTTCCACACATGGGTCGGCATTATAAATTTTTAAAAACGTATCCAATAATAGTTGTTGCTGGGCAGGATCGACTTTACCGGTTAAATGCTGCAAGGTACTTTGACAAAACAGCGCCGTTCCCTTACCAACCCAGATCCTTACCTGTGCTTCAGTAACGGTAGGCAGCTGCAAAGCATTCAGGCTCATATTCATGGCACGATGCAAATCTGTTGCTGAATCCACCAAGGTTCCATCTAGATCGAAAAGTAAAACTTCTCGCTGTGCCACATTTGTAATATTCATTCACCCTCACCCATTTTTATCGTGTACTGCCCAAAAACAATCAAGGCATGCTTGTGCATGCCTTGATTGTAGTGTGATCTGCGTTTTATTTGAACATCAGCCAAGCAATAATCGCTAAAATAATCAAGACAATAATCGAGATTAACCCCAGCGAGGCATTTTTCTGAGTTTCAGCCTCTTGTTCAACCTGTACTTTTGGAGCATCATTGTTCTCAACCTGAGGTACGCTAGGTGCATTCAAATCCACCCCTGCTGGAATAGGAGCGGGTTTCGGAATACCGACATTTTGCGGCATCCCGTCACGCGTTAAACTCACATTGCCATCGCGTTCTTTTAGCTCAGGCATGCCCTGATCGCTCATATGCTGTGCTGCCGTTTTCGGCTGTTCTGACTCAACAACAGGTGTATCAACACCGACTTCCGCTTGGGCAGTTTCTGAAGCAGCTACCGCTTCAGATGGCTGGCTAATCGGCTCTTCAACCACAGCTGCGCCCAAAGTCGCCGCCTCTACAGATTCCACTACGTCTTCTAGCGCTTTAGCAGGCTCAAAGACCGAAAACTTTATGCTTGCAAACTGGACGATATCACCTTGCTTCAACAACGTTTCTGCCGCAATTTGCACATCATTCACATATGTGCCATTTGAAGAACCCAAGTCTTGTAGCCACAAAGCGTGCTCTTTCAGTAAAAAGGCCGCATGTTTACGCGAAATTTCAGATTGTTGTAATAAAATATCCGCTGCTTGATGACGACCGACCAACATATCACGGTCAATGCTAATTTCCTGGCCCGTTAATTCGCCAGTAATTGCTTGTATTTTCCAAGTCATAACTTATCTCTCTATGTGCTGATTTATGATAACACAGAGAATATTCTTTACCATTTCACCTTCCCTCACAGACAAATGGCAGGACAGCTAGGCTGAACCTATCGAGACATTCTCAGTATATCGCTCAGGGATGGAATAGCTTGTCGATACCGACTGTGCCATATGTGCCACTCGAGCACCTTGAACATTTTCCATCATTATGTTCAAGCCAATCTGAGGATGAACCGTTGGGTATAACTGACGCGAGGTGGTATTATTAGGAACGTTAGCAATCGGCTGCTTACGAATCGCAGGTTCAATAGCCACAGGCGTTGTTTCAACCATCGGTTGCGTTGTAGTTGGGCTGCTTGGCACCTGTTGATACGATTGTGGCAAGGTCGGTTTGGTTGATGTCACAGGCAAACGCTGTTGGAAAACATCATCGACATTTTCAGGCAACTTAGCAAAGCTACCATCTTTATCCATAGCCAACTGCAAACTATAAAGCTGACTGTAGCGCTGCTGCGAAAGGCGACGTGCAGACTCCCCATCCCCCACAATCGTCGGATGAATGAAAACCAGCAAATTGCGTTTCTGATCTGACTTACCATCTGAGCGGAACAAACGCCCTAACCCTGGTATTGCTCCAAGACCTGGGATCGATTGGCGTGAATAAGCAGTGTTATCTGAAATCAAGCCACCTAAAACGATGGTATTGCCATGTTCAGCCAAGACCGAAGTTTTAATCGCACGCTTACTGGTGACCAAATCCTGTGCTTGACCTTTATTGGCTTTGACATCCGAGACTTCTTGTTCAATCTCTAAGCGGATGGTGCCACCTTCACCAATATGTGGCACCACCTTAAGCGTTACACCCACATCTTTACGTTCAATGGTGGTGTAGGGGTTAGCTGTACCTGAAGAGGTGGTAGAAACCGAACCTGTTACAAAGGGCACATTTTCCCCCACAACGATATAGGCTTCTTCATTGTCCATGGTGACAATCGATGGTGTAGACAGCAGATTCGACTTGGTATTACTTTTTAACGCTTGGATCATTGCGCCATATAACTGACGCGAGCCATCACTGCCTTCTTTATAATCTCCAAGGATTAACGAACCACCCGCGCCAATTGCACTTGCAGCCCCCGCACCGCCACCCGTTAAATAGTTTGCAGCAATACTTTTGAGACTCGAACCAATATTGTCAAAATTGATAATCCCAACACCACTACTTAAATCACCCATCGCCCATTGCACGCCCAGTTGGTCGGCATCGTTACCTTCCACCTCGAGAATAGTCGCCTCAATTAGGACTTGCTGACGGCGGGTATCCAACTGTTGAATAGCAGACTCAATTTCACGCATCAACTGAGGGTCTGCTTTGACCACCAATGCATTTTGCGAACTATCGGCAATAATACTGACCCCGTTACTGTTAAAGCTGGTGATGTTGTTCTGATTGCGATTGGACTGGCTGTTTAAGTTAATACTTGGCGTGGAAATCTGTGAAGATGAACCTTCACTCGAACTATTATTTTGGTTATAGCTGGAATTGCTATTGTTATTGCTGTCGTTAGACTCGCTAGAATTAACAGCCTGCCCTGAGACCAAACCTTGTAAAATTTCGGATAAGCTTTTAGCGCTGGCATATTTTAAGCGGAACACTTTCAATCCGCCTAGACGCTCCGCAGCAGGTACATCCAGCATCTCGATCATTTGGCGAATACGTTTACGCGTCGCAGTATCCCCTTTTAGAATAATCCGATTGGTACGGTTATCTGCAATGATTCGTATTCTGGAACCTTTTAAATCTTTGATCGAGCCTGTTCCGCTCATACTTTCCAACAACCCAATCATTTCCTCAGCCTGACTCGATTGCAACGACACCGCTTCGATGTCATTCTGCCCCGTCCCATCCAAGTTACGGATGATGGTCTCAAGCTGATAAATATTGCTGGCGCGATCAGACACAATCAGTGCATTGGTGCCATTCACCGCAGATAAATGCGCAAACTGCGGCATCAATGGACGCAGTGCAGGAATCAAGTCATTGGCATTGGTGTTTTCCAGCCAAATCACCCGCGTCACAACCTGATCACCTGTAGCACGATGACGAACATCATAGGGAATGCCTGAGCTTTTGACATTACTGTCAGGCACAATTTTAATGGTCCGACCAGAAGGAATCGCAACCACACCATTGACATTCAAGACTCCTAAGAACAAGTCGTAGACTTCTTGCTTATTCAACGCTTTGTTTGAAATCACCGTGACATTGCCGCGTACCCGTGGATCAACTGCAAAGTTTTTCCCAGTGATATCCGCAACTTCATTAATAAATGCAGTTAAGTCTGCATCGCGCAGATTAATTTTCCATGTTTGTGCATAGCTGGCTGTACTCACCATGGCAAGCAAAGGCGCTGCGATTGTCAGTGCCCAAACAGGGCGGTGATTCAATAAAGCCATAAATCCAAGTCATTCCTAACTAATATTGGTGATGTTCGATCACTGAAAATTCTGTTGTACCGTAATGATACGATCACCACGTTTCACTTCTATTTTTACTTGTCCTTCACGGCGCGCACGTTCTAACAACTGCGCGTCGTTTTGCCCCTGTCCGATCGTTTGACCATTTAAAGACATAATCTGATCCCCTGCCTGCAAGCCTAAACGGCTTCGCAGTGCAGCTGGTGTTTGCTCAGTGACTTGATAACCCTGCCCTGTATTATTGGTATTTACACCCAAATCTTTTAAATATTGCTCACGATCTTGTTGTAAGTTCTGTACTGCTTGGCCTAATGCTTGCTGCTCTTGACTCACAGCAGGCGCTGCAACGGGTGCTGTTGCTGGGGGCACAATTTGCTGATCTAAATTATCAATCCCTTGAAAGAACAATTCTCGGGTTTGCCCACTGTTATTTTTGAGAATCGCGCGATCCCAATACACCTCTGACAAATAATAAGCGCTGCCTTCGATGTTTTCCCCCACCCGATAGCGCTCTGCTACATTATTTACCTTAATCACGGCAGATGAGAACTGACTGGGTTGCCCAACCACCACACCTTGTAGCTGTAAATTGAGCTGATCATCTGCGGGATTCTTACTTTGCTCTGCAAATAACGCAAAATTGGTAATATTCGGAACTTGGGGTTGCTGTGAACCCAATTCAACGCGTGGCATTTGCATGACTTGTGGTGGCGCCACCCAAAGCCAAAATAAGCCAGCCAACTTCCAGCATAGTGCCAAGATCAAAAGCATTAAGCACAATGGCGCTATACGTTCAAACTGTTTGAGATTCAGCTCTAGTAATTTTTGCAGATCAAAACCCATTAAAAGCCCCCACTAAGTAAAGGCTGACGTGAGCTCACCACATAACTATCTAGGCCTGCTTTGCCTTGATATGACGGGACATTCAACATGAGACGCTGGGTTAATTGCACATCTAACATCAGACTTGGGTCGATGGTCAGGTTCATCAATTTTTGTTGTCGTTGATCGCGTAAATCGACCATCAGCTTATTTTGCTCCTGCGACAAACGACCCGCTAACGATGGAATCTGCATTTGTTGTGGGCGCTGCGCAAAGATATACATGAGTTCGCCGCCTGCCCATTGTATTCCTCCATCCACTTGGTCAAATCCCTGCTCTTTTTTATAATTAAAATCAATTTGTTGTAACTGAATCGCATTAGTCGGCCATTGCCAATTGGCCAACGACTTTAACGTTTCGGGTGCAATTTGTCCGTTTAAATCACGCACCATTATTTTTTTCCCAAACCCATAGGCTAAAACGCCTTCAAGCTTGGTATTGGCACTATAAATTTCGAGATGCGCACCTGCACGAAGGAGCAGTAAATCTAAAGGTCTGGTGGTCCAAAGCACAGTTCCACGCAATTTTCCAGTTTGCCAATCGGCCTGTCCATGCCAAATATTACCGCTGACGTTATGTAAAATTTGGTTGTTTTTATAAAATTTTGCAATGAGCCATGCTGCAGGAATTTGCAGCAAAACAAAAATTAAAAAGGCAACGACTGCAAACATCCACCACGTGATGTATTTAGGTTTTGTGATTCTCCCACCACGAACTTTCAATTATTCTTCCTTGCTTCATTTCTTGTCTTTCTTTGATAGACATTATGCATAATTTTACAACAACACCAAACTTTAACTATAAAAAAAACCAAGCAAATGATGCTTGGTTTTTTGAGCTTATGTCACATCTGTGACAAGGTGATGACTTAGATTAGAAAATCTTCAAGCTTCGCACCTTTTTCTAACTGAGCCACTAACCAACGTGGTTGCTTACCACGGCCAGTCCATGTCTCAGCAGCATTGCCTTTGTTACGATAACGCGGTTCAACCGACTTACGTATGCCTTTTTTACGCTTAGTCGCGCCAAACTCTAAAATTTGTTCAATGCTTAAGCCTACATTTTCCGCAATCGCGTTAATTTGGGTATAAGCATCTTCAATTGCTTGATCTTTTTTAGATGCAATTAAAGCTTCCGCTTCGATTTGTAGACGCTTTAACTCTTCTACGGATAAATTACTAATATCTGGCATTACATTAACTCCATTAACCAACATTTTATTTACTGAGTCTATTTAATAATATTTTGATTAGACCAAAGACTCAACTCATCCATGACTTAAACAACAATACTTAGACAGTATTTATATAGTCTAGCGACTTTTAAAATAAATAAAAAGATATTTATATTTGATGACCGACCGTTAACTCAAATTCTTTGAGTTTTTGACGCACCAGTTCAGGAATTAATGTTTTCTGCATATTGGTTTTATCGACACAAACAATGACCGCTTCTGCTTCTGCAACTAACGCTTGTTGCTGTTCACTCCATAATAAATAGTGCATACGAAATGCGCTATTTCTGAGTTCTTCAATACGCGCACTAATTTTTAATTGGTCTGGATAAAATACTGGTTTTAAATATTTGCACTGATTTGATGCAACAACAGTTAGTACATCCGCAGATAAAATACCCGTATGTTCAATATAAGCCAAACGCGCACTTTCAACATAACGATAATACATTACATTATTAACATGACCAAAGGCATCCATATCTCCCCAAGCCACGTGTTGAGTATAAACCAATGGGTAATCTAAGACGCTATGCATTATGCACCTATATTTTCATTTCTACAAAATTTGCATTATTTTCAAAAATTAAATTTAACTGTTTAATTAAATCTTCATCACCATTTAAAGTCGATTTGATTCTTAAATAGTTCATTAATACATTATCTGGATATAAACTTAATAACGCATCTGCCTGCTCTTGCATGCCTAAAGCAGTATAAATATGCCACTTGGCAAAACTCAAAACCGGCACACTCGTATACTTCGCTTCCCATGCTTCAATGTGTTGCTGCAAGTCCACATAATCGGGTTGCTGTTTCAAAAGTTGCTGCTGGAACCACAAATAAAATACTTCCGAATTAAACTGCTGATTGAGTAAATAAATCGACAAGTGTTCGTGCTGTTCACTCATGTCTGGCATACGTGCTAATAACTTAAGCCATAGCAGTTGAACATCATAACTGCGGCTGAAAATCTGATCAGACAAATCCAAATAACGTTGTTTTAAATCCTCTAAATTTTCATAATTAGCTTGATCAAATTTTATCAACAAACGCTTCAGCCATGCTTTTTTCACATCTTGATCTAAATGACCATATTGGGTTGAGCGTAAATAAAGCCAAGGAAACTGAATCGCAAAACGCCCCCATAGCTCTTTTAAACACGCTTCATAAGCGGTTTGCACGTCTTTAAGCCAAGGTGAAAGTTCATGTTGATTGAGAAACTCTAGATGAGTTAAAGCTTGTTCTGCATCTTCTTGTGCTAAAAACAGTTCAATACGTTGCAGTTCAGCCAACTCAAAGGCCATTGCATTGCTTTGGCTCAAGGCGCTTAAGGCTTCAGGGAACTGCTGCTGCATCAGATATAAACGTGCATCGATAATACTTTTGAGCAAGCCCGACTGCGCGAAGGCATTTTGAATAAAGGCTTGTTGATCTCGACCTGCATCCAACAACCAAATCACAGCCAGTTGTTCATAAGGATGCAAACTTTTAAAATCAAAAACAGTTTCCGCTTTGCGTTTTTCTCGACTGAGATAACGCTTTAGCCCCAACCAAACCAAATGCAAGCTAAAACTGAGTAGTGCTAGCGCAATAAATACGATCCAGAGATTGGTTTGTAACTGCCAGTCATGCCAAAACACGTAGACATAACCTGCACCATGCCCATAACTCAAGACACTCAACGCAGCAATTGCAATTAAACTCACCAAACCATAAGCAATCAATATTTGTTTCATTCCATTACCCCAACAACGCACGCGTACTTAAAATAGGCGTTGGGACAACCACCAATGTTTTTAGCTTATTCAGTTGTTTCAGCAGCTCTTTAGCTTTAGGGTCAGGAAGTTGTTGGATCAACAGCATCACTTCGGTTAAGTCTTTTTGATATTCGGTATATTGCCCTGCAGCTAAGGCTTGGCGTGCCAACAATAAGCGTAACTGGGCTTCTTTAAGCACGATTTGTCGTTGCATTAACGCTGTTGCAGGTGCTTGCGCAGGTTCGAGCCTCAACCATTGCTTCCAAAAGGATTCGGACGTATCGCGCGTGGTGTTTAACTGAGGTTGTTGTATTTCTCGACTTAAAGCCTGATCAATCTGTTGCAGCTGACGGTTAATCAGCGCTTGCTGCTCATTGCGCTCAGCCACAAACTTCTGAATGGTTTGCATATCTCGCGCTATGACCTGATGCAAACTTTGCTTCAACGCCACAGCCAAGTTATATTTTTCCAGCTGCATATCTAAAAAAGCCAACTTATCGGTGGCCACCACATACTGCTGTTGCTTTAAGGCAAACTCAACCAAGTCCAGTTGTTGCTTAATAAACAAAATTGGATCAATGCCCTCAACCACCAATTCGGCAGGTTGACTACTCATCGCATTCACTGCTGTTGGGTTTTGTTTCAAAGTTTCTTTTTGACGCTGCATAGCCACGACTTGATCGTTCAAATTGGCGCTGCGCTGTTCGATTTGGTGCATTTCATTGAGCAAAGTAGCTTGCTGTGTACTCAGCCCCCACACGTCATAACTTAGCTTCGCAATCCACGCCAATGCAGCCATCAATACAATTATAAGAATCTTCTTCATGCGTTCCCTTGCTCACTTTGTAACAACTGTACAATCGTGGCTGTCTTTAAATCTTTCAGTACACTCATTTTAAACGGCACATGCATTTGCTGTTGATACTGCTTCAAGATCTGTGCCAAACGCTCACCCAACACCAAAAAGTGTCCTTGTTGCAGGAGCTGAATATTTGAGTCCAGCAGAGCTAACCAATTCAGCCAACTGGCCTCACTGCTGATCAGTGCAACGTAGTCCTTATGTTCTGATAAACATTCAATCAATTCAGCCTGTTGCTGAATCGTTTCATTTGGACAGCGACGCTCATACAAAACAAAGTTCAGTATAAGACGCCCGTGTTGCATTAAAGTGTCCATCATAAACTGACGCCCACCTTCTCCACGCCAAAATGCAATGCTCGCATCACTGGCCAAGTTCTGCAAAACAGGCAGTTGCAACATCCCTTCAGAGGTTTCCACCTCAGGCACCACACTATCCAAACCATATTCAGCCAAAGCCTGCGCTGTTTTTTGGCCGACCGCAATCCATTGAATATGCTGTAAATCGGACATGGTTAAACCGCTTTGCAGCAAATGTGCCATACCAAACTGCACAGCACTGGGGCTGACCACTACAATCACTTGGGTGTGCACCAACTGCTGATACAAGCACTCTAGGTCATGACTCCATGCTCTAGGTAACAACTCCAATAACGGCAATGCATAGACTTCAACAGCCTGTTGCTCTAGCGCCTGAGAGAGGCTTGTCGCGCGATCAACAGGGCGCGTATTAATAAACAGCATCGTTAAGACATATTAGTGATAAAAGGCTTTGAGTAAGTCACCTGCACCTTGAGCCAATAACTCTTGTGCAAGGACAACGCCCAAATGCTCGGCTTCAGCCGCATCACCCGCCACTTGTGCTTTGAGTAGCGTTTGCCCATCGACACTCCCCACACGCCCTTCAATCTGGATGCGGTTGTCTGCTAAAGTGGCATAGCCTGCAATGGGTACCTGACATCCACCTTCAAGATAAGCATTGAAAGCACGTTCAGCGCGAACACAAGTATCGGTTTCTACATGTAATAAAGGATGAATCAAATCCAATACCGCTTGATCATTTGCACGGCACTCTAACCCTAAAGCGCCCTGACCCACTGCAGGTAAACTCAACTCTGGGCGAATGGTATGACGAATACGTTCTGCCAGCCCCAAACGCTTTAATCCTGCACTGGCCAAAATAATGGCATCGTACTGACCCGCATCTAATTTAGATAAACGTGTTCCCACGTTGCCACGTAAATCGATAATCTCTAGGTCAGGTCGTTGTTTTAAAATTTGGCATTTACGGCGCAAACTCGAAGTACCGATCTTCGCCCCTTGTGGCAATGCATCAAAATTCGCATAACTATTCGACACAAAAGCATCTAAAGGATCTTCACGCTCACAAATGACGGCCAGCGATAACCCCTCAGGCAAAGCCATCGGAACATCTTTCATCGAATGCACTGCCAAATCAGCACGACCATCCAACAAAGCTGCTTCAAGCTCTTTGACAAATAAACCTTTGCCACCAATTTTTGCCAATGGCGTATCTAAAATTTTGTCCCCTTGGGTAACAAAAGTCACCAACTCTACTGTGAGCCCCGCATGCAGTGCTTCTAAACGAGCACGAATATGTTCAGCTTGCCAAAGAGCAAGCGGGCTTTGTCGAGTAGCGATCTTTAGGGTTTTCATAAATTTTAGTATGTGCCAATAAGAATGAAACTATCTTAAACTGAATTTACCCCATTGGAAATGTATTCAGCCCAAAGCACCCCGTCTCATCAGCAGCAGAGCCATTTAATTGGCGTGCTAAAGCTTATGTAAGCGCTCTCGCAAGCCCGGTAAATGCCGTCGACTCACTGCTAGGCGCTCATCTAACTCACGGCAACGCACTTGATACTGCCCAGAGTTGACCACTTCAAGCCCTTCTAAAAAGTGAACTGAAACCAAGGCATTACGGTGAATACGAATAAAGGCATCCCCAAACTCATGTTCTAAGTCTTTTAAGGTTTCATCAATTAAGACACTGCCATTTTTATGACGTACCGTGACATATTTTTGATCCGCCAAAAAATAGTAAATATTTTCAATGGGAACCAATTCCACACCACGATAGGTTTTCGCTGCGATTTGATGTCGCTTTACGTTAAATTCGTCCATATTTTCTTTTTGTTTTATCTCGCTCATTTGAGCTTGGGTTAATTTAGTGAGGTGACCAAGCACCTGTTGCAATTCCTGTTGCATCACTGGTTTTAATAAATAACCTTCAGCATGTGACTTAAATGCATCGAGTGCATGTTCATCATAAGCTGTACAAAACACCAAAGCAGGCATCGGTTCAAGCTGTCGCAAATAATGCGCACAGGTTAACCCATCCATTTCTGGCATTTGAATATCTAAAAGTACCACATCTGGTTCATATTGTTGAGTTAATTCAATTGCTTGTTGACCATGTGAGGCTGTTGCCACCACTTGATGTCCGAGCTGACTCACCAATCTAGACAAACGTTCGATTGCTAAAGGCTCATCATCACAAATTAGGATGTCCATTTATCTCCTCCCCAACAGTCACCTTGTTTATTTTTATAGGTTCACTGCGGCTTATTTATATTGATACTGCACAACAGTGGTATACATTCCCTCCCCTGCATAGGTTTGAAAGCTCACAGTTCGCCCAAAATATGCCTCTAGACGCTGCTTCACATTTTCAATGGCAATACCATGTCCTTGTCGTTTATGAATTGTTTCCTTTGTAAATGGGTTGGTTATGACGATATTAACTTGATTTTGTAATATTTCAATCAGTACACTTATCGTACTCTTAGTTAAAAATTTTTCAACACCATGAAAAATACTATTTTCAAGTAAAGGTTGTAAAGTTAAGAGTGGAATTTGTACCTGCTGACACAATTCGGCATGCTCGATTTTCCATTCAACCTGTAAACGATCTCCCAAACGAATTTGCTCAATTGCCAAATAACGCTGACACAACTCAATTTCATCACTGAGCTTGACCAGTTTTAACTCTTGGAAACTGGCTCTAAACAGACGCGATAGATTAAGCAACATCTGTTCGGCTTTATCCGGGTCAATCGCGATCAAGCTAATCACATTGTTTAAACTATTAAACAAAAAATGCGGGTGGATACGGGCTTGCATGGCCTGCACCCGTGCATTCAGCTCACTATTTTGCTGCCTAAACCACTGTTCTCTTAAGTACAAATAACGAAAACAAAAGCTGCCTAACAGCAAGCCATAGCCCAAATGCAAAGCCACATCATTCCATAAGATGGCTGAAGTCAAACCTTTGACACTAAAATTAGCTCCAAAGAAGATCAGTATATTAAGGCTGAGCGTGGTCACCAACACAATGATCTGTAATAGAAAAAAGCCTGACAATAAAGTCATACCCAGACTCAAATCTTGCAACTTTTTTTGTCCATATTGCATTAGCGCAGCAAAAGACAGTAAAACCCAATTAATGTAAAGCATATAGCCCAGCACATGCTCAAACACCAAGTTTGACCAAGACTGTGCCTCGGCCAAAGCCAATAGCATGGCCAACAAATTTCCACCAACAAATAATTCCAACAAATGCGGCCATTGCACGATTTTGCTAAATAAATAAGAGATATTTGGCTTAGCCATGCTGGAAGTTAAACTTTGCGCATCTTGAACTTCGGCAAGTTGTCTTGAATTTGTTATACTCATGCGAGTTCTACCGCTTTTTATCTTATTGAGCCGACATGACCACATCTTCTAATTCCTCAAATCCGTCACAAGCCCAAACTTCGGGTATGTGGGGCGGTCGTTTCTCTGAAGCTACTGATGCCTTTGTTGCTGAATTTACAGCATCTGTACAATTTGACCAACGCTTTTATAAACAAGATATTGCAGGTTCTATTGCTCATGCGACCATGCTTGCAAAAGTTGGCGTTCTGACAGAGCAAGAACGTGATGACATCATTAATGGCTTAAACACCATTCAAGCTGAAATCGAAGCGGGTCAGTTCGAATGGCGTATTGACCTAGAAGATGTGCACATGAACATTGAGTCTCGTTTGACTCAACGGATTGGCATCACAGGTAAAAAGCTCCACACAGGTCGTAGCCGTAATGACCAAGTGGCAACCGATATTCGCCTCTATGTCCGCGATGAAATCGATGCCATTTTAGAATTACTGAAAAAATTGCAAAAAGGTATTTTGAGTATTGCTGCTCAAAACACGCACACCATTATGCCGGGCTTCACTCACTTACAAACGGCACAGCCTGTGACTTTTGGTCACCACCTACTAGCATGGTTTGAAATGTTAGTACGTGACTCTGAGCGTCTCATCGACTGTCGTAAACGTACTAATCGTATGCCTTTAGGTTCAGCAGCACTTGCGGGTACCACTTACCCCATCGACCGCGCATTTACAGCAGAGTTACTGGGTTTTGAAGCCGTTTCTGAAAACTCGCTCGATGCAGTATCTGACCGTGACTTTGGTATTGAATTCAATGCTGCGGCTTCTCTGATCATGATGCACTTATCACGCATGTCAGAAGAACTGATTCTGTGGACGTCTGCACAGTTTAAGTTCGTAAACATTCCGGACCGTTTCTGTACTGGCTCCTCAATCATGCCACAAAAGAAAAACCCAGATGTTCCAGAGTTAGTGCGCGGTAAAACAGGTCGTGTCTATGGCGACTTGATGAGTTTATTAACACTCATGAAAGGTCAACCATTGGCGTATAACAAAGACAACCAAGAAGACAAAGAGCCGTTGTTTGATGCGATTGATACCGTGCGTGGTTCACTCATGGCTTTTGCAGATATGATTCCTGCTTTAGTGCCAAACATCGAAATCATGCGTGAAGCAGCGCTTCGTGGTTTCTCAACGGCAACTGACTTGGCTGATTACCTTGTTAAAAATGGCGTGGCTTTCCGTGATGCACATGAAATTGTGGGTAAAGCCGTTGCTTTAGGTGTCCAAGAGTCAAAAGATCTTTCTGAATTAACGCTAGAACAACTTCAACAGTTCTCTGACTTAATTCAAGCGGACGTGTTTGAAAAAGCGCTAACCCTTGAAGCGTCAGTCAATGCACGTAACCACATTGGTGGAACTGCACCTGCGCAAGTAGAAGCTGCCATTGAACGTGCCCATGCGCGTTTAGAAAAACTTTATGCTCAATAAGGACGTCTAGATATGACTCGACAAGTTTTTTGCCGTAAATATCAAACAGAAATGGAAGGTTTAGACTTTGCACCTTTCCCCGGTGCAAAAGGCCAAGAACTTTTTGAAAGCATCTCCAAGCAAGCTTGGGGAGAATGGTTAAAGCACCAAACCACTTTAATCAATGAAAAACGCCTAAATGTGTTTGAACCTGATGCGAAAAAGTTTCTTGAAGAACAACGTGAGAAGTTCTTTAACAATGATGAAAGCTTAGAAAAAGCAGAAGGCTTAAAGCCTGAGGCATGATAAAGCGGAGCACTGCTCCGCCACACTGCAAGACAAAAAGCTATGCTTGGCGTGACCAATAGCGTATTGCTCTGAAAATTATCTAAAGTAAGCGAAGCACGTAGTTGCACATTTGAAAAGCCCCGACATCGGGGCTTTTCTTTTTATTAATACAATGTTCCATCCAAACACAGGTCTAACCAAACCCAAGATAGATGACATGTTGATGACTCAATTACACTATAAAGCAGCTATTTGTATCTAAATAATTAAGTGTAAACATAGCGCTACACAACCCTTGCAAAACTCAACATTACACTACAAGAACCTACATGACGCAGAAAAGCATCTTTCCTATAATAGCATTCAAGGATAGAGGGAAACCTCTTATCGATAACGATAAATATCCCCGATTTTAGTCTCAGATTTCCCCCAAAGTCTGAGATTTTTTTTATCCAAAAACTAAGCAACCATTAAAAAGCACAACCGAAGTTGTGCTTGAAAAATAAGATTCGCTTTTTTTATTTTTGGATGTGTTTTTCAACTTCTTCAAAACTGGTATGACGCACATCCAAGCCTTTCACCATGTAAATCACTTGCTCAGAGATATTCCGTGCATGGTCGCCAATCCGCTCTAATGAACGTAATACCCACATCACATTAATCACACGGGCAATATGACGCGGGTCTTCAATCATATAAGTCATCAACGTACGTGTTGCAGACTGATATTCACGGTCAATATCAGCATCGGCCATCATCACACGTAGCGCTTGTTCTGCATCTAAACGTGCAAAAGCATCTAGGGCATCATGAATCATGACACGGACTTGGTTACCAATATGTCGCGTTTCCATATAACCGCGAGGAGATTCACCTTCTTCACATAAGCTTTGCGCAATACGGGCAATTTTCGCCGCTTCATCACCAATACGCTCTAGGTCGGTATTGGCTTTCGACATCGCAATTACCATACGCAAATCAATCGCAGCAGGATGACGACGCGCCAAAATCAAGGTCAAAGCTTCATCAATTTCACGTTCGAGCTGATTCACCGCATTGTCTTTAAACTGAACATCGACCGCTAAGTTGGCATCGGTGTCGAGTAGCGCATGAATTGCATTTGCCACTTGTTGCTCTACCAAACCACCCATGGTCATAAATTTGGTGTTCACATCCTGCAAATCTTCATTGAACTGCGAAGAAATGTGATGGTTTAAAACAGGACTATTTGGCAAAGGACGTACTCCACAGCAACATCATGAGGGACTAAAGATTGAGCGATATTAAAGCATAGCAATTGTGAAGATTTGATGACAAGACCCTTTTATAAGCGTGCTTTGTCCACCAACCATGCATTCATTTCTTGAATATCTTGTTCAGTCAACTTACCCACAGATGCCTTTAAATGCAAGACATTGATCAGATAGTCATACCTAGCATTGACATAGTCTTGCTTGGCTGAAAAGGCATTGCGCTGTGCCAGTAAAACATCGACCATGGTTTTTAAGCCCTCTTGATACTGCGCTTGGGAGGCACGAGAGACGAGGCTGGATGATTCCATGGCAGCTTTACGTGCTTGCAACTTGGCTTGGTCTGTTTCCACTTGTAAATAAGACTTTTTCACCTCGGTATTGGCTTTACGGATAGCTGCATCCAATTCAGCTTCAGATTTTTTGACGTTGACAGCAGCTTTTTGAATCGACTTATTGGTTCGCCCCCCCGTATAGACATTCCAATTCATCTCAATACCAATCTGATCAAAGTTGCCTTTGGCCGACATAATATTCTCAGGCGTCTGCTCACTATAACCATAGCTCCCTACAGCTTCAATTTGCGGATACAACGCAGCTTGTTCAACCCGTTTTTGATCTTCAGCATAGCGCTGTTGTAAACGTGCCTGCTGAATACCTAGGTTCTGTGCGAGAGCTAAATTGATCCATGCCGAAAGCTCTGCTGGATAAGGTTTTTGAAACTGAAAGTCTTCACGCAGCACTGCCAAGTTTTCTTGATAAGGCCCAATAATTTGCGCCAGTTGTTCCTGCGCCAAGACCAGTTGTACATGCGTCGCAATGCGGTTAGCCTGTGCGCTTTGGTACTGTGCATTAGCTTCACTCACATCACTTTTTGCCACCAAGCCCTCTCTAAGTTTAGCATTCATCATATTCAGTTGCTCAAGTAGAGCCTGTTCTTCTTGTAAATTGGCTGCGGTTAAACTTTGTTGGCGCAGTACATTAAAATAGGCTTCCGTCACCTCTAAAATGTGTTGCTGCCGCTGTAGCTTTAAATTGACTTCACTTAAACTGAGGGAAGTCTTGACTTGTTTCAATCCTTCCCACGCATCCCAACGAAAAAGGGGTTGGCGCGCCGTAATCGCCACTTGTTTGGTGGTGGTCGTATCGGGCATGGAAAGAACCGAACTCACCTGCCCAATGGGTTGATTTTTTCGAGTCACATTACCAGACAGACTAATAGTAGGTAGTAAGTTACCTTGAGCAATGCCTAAATTGAGTTGATCGGCTTCATATTGGAGTAAATTGGCTTGCCAGTTAGGATCATTGACTTTGGCGCGTTGTAAAGCGTCGACCAAATCCAAGGCATGACTCCACGGCGTGAAAAACAACACACAGCTGGCTAGGACACATTTAATCTTCATTGTTTTTGGTCCACCTTTCCGCCTCACTGGCCTCGTTCTGAGCAATGCTATACTAAAACGAGTTGTCATTTTTTTCGTATATTTTTTATTGCACTGGTTACAATAGCGCGCACTAATCTGTTCATTATGAAGTAAATATTGAATAGTGTCATAGCCCGTTCAACAAACTCATTCACAATACTACACATTAAAAATTCTATTCCCCCTATAAAATGAGGCATGGAGAAAAGGAGTTTCTCTACTGTGTTGTCGCTGAACTGAGTTTTTTGATCGAGTCGCTGTGAATCATTCTTCTTTATTTTCGCTTAAACCTTACGCACTGATTTTCATGTGTGCACTGTTGGCTGGCTGTCAGAAACCTGAACCTGTCAGCTTTCAAGAGCCCGTACAAATAGAAGCGTCTTCGACTCAAACCTTGGACTTAACCGACTTGTGCCAAAAAATTGACAAAAACATGTCGGAAATAGATGCACAGCGTACTACTTTTGCTTTAGAGCAAATCAATCAAGATCTTAAGTTGTGTTTACCTTTGCTCGGTTTTCAACAACAAAAGCATTTATTGAGCTTATCCAATAAAATGTACCATGACTTTTTGGCGGTTGAACGTACGCCGCAACAGCAGCGCGCTTTTGAAAGCTATGCCCTAGAAATGGCGCAGCATCCGACCATTCAACAAAGTCTTTTTGAGCAACTCACCATTCGCGACCAATACCTCATCAAACACCAAGGGCAGTCTTATGTCGAGTTGTTTGATGCAGGCGAAGGACAAGTGCATTACCGCCGTAGCCCTGAGTATTTAGCCAAAATTTTTGCGCCATATCTACCTGTCGCAGAGCAAGAGTTTATTGAACATCTGGCGACACAAAATCAATACCCAGCCGTGATTGGGAGTCAGGTCAAAATTGACGCCAAAGAAATTGCGGATCGTGCGCTGTATTGGGAAAACTATTTACAGCAATATCCAAAAAGTAGCTACCACCAAGATGCACGTCATCTGTTGAACCTATACAGCACCCTCTTGTTTGTCGGACTCGATACTCAACGCGTTTACGACGGCTATACCGTGCAAAGCAACTATTTGGAAGAAATTGAGCGCCTTGCCGCATTAAAAAATTCAATTGTGACGGATCAAGCGCGCTTATTTTTAAAGTTCGTTGCGCTCAGCCCTGAACAAAGAGCAGCTCAAATCATATTGCCTGCTTCTGCTCATGTGCAGCGTCTCGGTACAGATCAACTATTACAAAGACAATTGGCACACTTTATTCAACTGCGTATGGTCCAACCCGATCAAGGCAAAGACTGCTTAAGCGATGCCATTTGCTTAGAACGTTGAACACATTTCCCTTTCACACTTTGAATAAAAAGGCCGCTGTTTTTAACAACAGTGCATGTTAAGATGATGCATCGCTTGACGGAGCGCGAGTAATTGCTCGCTGAGATCAGCTAAGACTTTTCAATAAAGTTTTGAAGCTGAGTACCGTTGAACCTGATCAGGTTAAGACCTGCGTAGGAATCAAGCCATCTAAAAACTGAACGCCTTTCATTGAACTGTTTCCAGTAGAAATACATCCGTTGCATTTGTACCCGCAAATCAACAACACACAGAAATAGCTTCAATTGCCATCGTTTTTGGTCGTGCTTGATTCGTTGATGTCATTCATAAGGATCATTGCAATGAACCATTTAACGAATCTTTCCGCTGAAATTTCAGCACAACATGAACAAGATGCCAAAGATCTGACCCGTATCTTGCCTGCCTCTAAAAAAGTTTATATCCAAGGTTCACGCCCAGACATTCAAGTCCCCATGCGTGAGATTGAACTGACCGAAACCCCAACAGGCTTAGGCGGTGAGTACAATCCACCAGTGATGGTGTATGACACCTCTGGTGTGTATACCGATACCAATGTCAGTATTGATCTGAACAAAGGTCTACCGAATGTCCGTGAAAGCTGGATTGAAGAGCGCAACGATACCGAAATGTTAGACAGCCTCAGTTCAAGCTTTGGCCAAGAGCGTTTACGCGATATTCGTACCGCTAATATCCGCTTTGCCCATATTCAAAAACCACGTCGTGCCAAAGCAGGCCACAATGTCACGCAGATGCATTATGCCAAACAAGGTATCATTACTCCTGAAATGGAATACATCGCTATTCGTGAAAATCAGCGTCAACGTGAAGGAGTCGATGCACGTCAGCACGCGGGGCAAAACTTTGGTGCGCATAACTTGATGGAAATCACGCCTGAATTTGTGCGCAAAGAAGTGGCTGAAGGTCGTGCGATTATTCCTGCCAATATTAACCACCCTGAAATTGAACCCATGATCATTGGCCGAAACTTCTTGGTGAAAATCAATGCCAATATTGGTAACTCGGCTCTCGGCTCTTCAATCGATGAAGAAGTCGCAAAAATGACGTGGGCAACCCGTTGGGGTGCAGACACTATCATGGACCTCTCCACAGGGAAGAACATTCATGAAACCCGTGAATGGATTATCCGTAACTCACCTGTTCCGATTGGTACTGTACCCATCTATCAAGCTTTAGAAAAAGTTGATGGGGTGGCGGAAGACCTGACATGGGAAATCTTCAAAGACACGCTGATTGAACAAGCGGAGCAAGGCGTAGATTATTTCACCATCCATGCAGGCGTCTTATTACGTTATGTTCCAATGACAGCGAATCGCCTCACTGGTATTGTATCTCGTGGTGGTTCAATCATGGCGCAGTGGTGTTTGGCCCATCATCAAGAAAACTTCCTCTATACGCATTTCGATGAAATCTGCGAAATCATGAAAGCTTATGATGTGTCATTCAGCTTAGGTGATGGCCTGCGTCCGGGGTGTATCCAAGATGCCAATGACGAAGCACAGTTCTCTGAATTACGCACTTTAGGTGAGTTGACCCATCGCGCATGGAAACATGATGTGCAAGTGATGATTGAAGGTCCGGGGCATGTGCCTATGCATATGATCAAAGAAAATATGGATCTACAACTTGAAGTCTGCCAAGAAGCGCCCTTCTACACGTTAGGACCATTGACCACCGATATTGCCCCAGGTTATGACCATATTACTTCTGCGATTGGTGCGGCGATGATTGGTTGGTATGGGACTGCCATGCTGTGTTATGTCACCCCTAAAGAGCACTTGGGCCTGCCGAACAAGAAAGACGTCAAAGATGGCATCATCACCTATAAGATTGCAGCGCATGCGGCAGATTTGGCCAAAGGTCATCCGGGTGCGCAAGTCCGTGACAATGCTTTATCTAAAGCACGTTTCGAATTCCGTTGGGAAGATCAGTTTAATCTCAGTCTTGATCCAGACACGGCGCGTAGCATGCATGATGAAACCATGCCGAAGGAAGCGCACAAGTCTGCGCACTTCTGTTCAATGTGTGGTCCCAAGTTTTGCTCGATGAAAATCACCCAAAACGTGCGTGATTATGCACAAAACCAGCAAAACGCTACGCTGAATAAAATTCAGCAAGAAGAGGTCGAAAACGGTCTCGATAGCATGAAAAAACAATTCCATGCAACCGGACAAAACTTGTACCAAAAAGTGTAAGTTGATAAAAAACCTTTTGTAATCATGTGATTCTCAGTTAGGATGAAATGATAAATTTCATCCTGATTGCGCTTTATGAACATAATTAAGCAAGCTACATATCACAGTGAAGATGTCCAAATTGTAGACAGAGCCTTTGTTTTTCAGGGTTTTGTTCAAGTAGAAAAAGTAAATTTACGTCATCGCCTGTTTAATCAAACTGAGTACACCGCTGTGATTTCACGTGAGCTCATTCAGCGTCCTGAAGCTGCAGGTGTCTTGATTTATGATGATGCACAACAAAAATTTGCTTTGATTGAACAATTTCGTATTGGTGCTATGGATGACCAAGATTCAGCTTGGCAATTAGAGATTATTGCAGGAGTATTAGATGGTGATGAATCACCAGAAAGCTGTATTCGCCGTGAAGCATTAGAAGAATCGGGCTGTCAGATTGAACACTTACAGCATCTGTTTAGCTTTTATCCTTCAGCAGGTGCCTGTGCGGAACTGTTTCATCTGTATAGTGCTGCGGCCAATTTACCCAAACAAGGTGGTGTATTTGGTATGCCTGATGAAGGTGAAAATATTTTATTACACCTGATTGATTATGCGCAGATCGAGACATTACTTTCCAATGGTCGGCTCAGAAATGCGCCTGTCATAATGGCCTTGCAATGGCTACAACAACAGATTAAAACGACAAGGAATGTCTAAGGGGTCAGGCATGACTTTAAATAATGAAAAAAATTGGACCATTATCCAAATTTCAGATACGCACTTGATGGATCAAGATCATCTGGAGTTTGTACGTATGAATCCAGAGCAAAGCTTTCATCATGTAATACAACACATTGTGGAACGTCATCCACAAATTGATGCCTTCGTCCATACGGGCGACTTGGCACAAGTACCTGTGCCTCGAACCTATCAACGCTATTTAGACTTTATGCAGAGTTTAAAGACGCCGTTTTATCAGGTTCCGGGCAATCATGACAATGCCGAACACTTCCCTTTTCATCAGCAGCAAAACAAAGTTCATGTGATTCACTTTGGCCTTTGGAGCGTGGTTTTACTCAATAGTGCTGTCACAGGTAAAATCGATGGCTGGGTCGATGAAACACAATTGAACCAACTGGAACAAATCCTACAAGAATTTGCCCAGCAACACATTGTGATTGCCTGTCATCATCATCCTTTTGAAATGCAGTCAAAATGGATTGATCAACATAAACTCAAGAACACCCAAGACTTCACTGCGGTTCTTGCGAAATACCACAATGTCAAAATTGTGCTGTCGGGACATGTCCATCAGGAATCATGGCATGAATGGCATGGTATTCAGTTTTACTCGACGCCGTCGACCAGTGTCCAATTTAAGCCTTTAAGTGATCATTTCGCCTTAGATGAGCAAGCACCAGGTTATCGTATTTTACAATTAAACGCAGACGGCAGCCATGAAACCCACGTAGAACGTGTCTTACACGCACAACAAAAAATAAATGTTGAAATTTCAGGTTATTAACTTTTCATTTTTATCGTTTTCAATTACCTTAGTTGCTCTTACGAAAAAGTGATCAATTTAATCCAAACATCAAAGACTATCAAAATACTTAAAAAGTCTATATGATGACGACCCCCGAGGGTTAATCTCCTCGAGGGTGGATAAAAACACTTGCATATCACCATATTTTTTGCGTATTAAAGATACGTATATGATGAGGATTGCCCTAAATGGCGAATGACAACCAAAATACTGTCTTAGACGAACAAACTGATGTTGTAGATGAAAAATCTACAAAACGTGTGCGCAAAACTAAGCCTAAAGCGACTGACGGTGGTTCTACTGCAAGCTTATTTGGTATTGAACCTTATCAGCCGAAAAAAAATGAAGAATACATGTCTGAAGGTCAGCTTGAGCACTTCCGCCAAATTTTGTTGGCATGGAAAGCAGAGTTGATGTCAGAAGTTGACCGCACACTCAACACCATGCAAGACGAAAACACCGCTTTGCCTGATGTGAATGACCGCGCGACACAAGAAGAAGAGTTTGCAATTGAACTACGTACACGTGACCGTGAACGTAAACTCATTCGCAAAATCGAACAATCAATTGAAGCGATTAAAAACGATGACTATGGTTTCTGTGAAACCTGTGGTATCGAAATTGGTCTGCGCCGTTTAGAGGCTCGTCCAACTGCGACTTTATGTATTGACTGCAAAACACTGGCAGAAATCAAAGAGAAGCAAAATAACGGTTAATCATGTTATTCAATAATCCTCCCCCAACCCCACCTTTACAAAAGGAGGGGGACAACAGGATGGCTTATGTGGGCCGGTTTGCGCCATCGCCAACCGGCCCTTTGCATTTTGGTTCACTCATCACAGCCGTTGCCAGTTATTGTGAAGCAAAAGCACATCAAGGCACATGGTTGGTTCGTATCGAAGATACCGATATCCCGCGTATTTACCCCGGCAGTGAAAGTCATATCTTGCGTTGTATCGAGGCTTTCGGCTTTCAGCCCGATGCGGAGATCATTTTCCAAAAAGAGCGTCTCGACCTATATGAAGACGTGATTCAACAACTGCATCAACTCAAACTGGTCTATGCCTGTCAGTGCACCCGCAAAATGCTCGGTTCTAACCACATTTATGCAGGCACCTGCCGTGACCTTGCTCTGCCTTTTGAGCAACAAGCCATTCGCGTCAAAGTAGAAGATATCGAGATTTGTTTTGATGATGCTCTGCAAGGCAGACACTGCTCACAACTGGCACATGAGCTCGGTGACTTTGTACTGAAACGCCGCGATGGCATTATCAACTATCAATTAGCGGTCGTGGTGGATGACTACCTACAAGGCATCACCCATGTGGTTCGTGGTGCAGATCTATTGGATAATACCGAGCGCCAAATTTATTTAGGTCAGCTGCTAGATTATCCGCGTCTTAGCTATATGCACCTGCCTTTGGCCATGAATCATCAAGGGCAAAAGTTGTCTAAACAAAACATGGCACAGGCACTGGATCTTAACCAAGCACCTGCACTACTCGCTCAAGCGATACATGCTCTAAATCAGCCAATTGTCGAGCTAGGCCACCCTGAACGAATGTTGCAACAAGCCATTGCACAATGGGATGTTTCACTGATTCCGCACCGTACCACCCTGCGTGGTATCTATTTATAGCAAAACCATTACAGCAGAAACTCAATGCTAGGTATAGCGCTCAACTTTTCAATTGAAGCAAATTCAAAAAATTAGATTATTACAGTCACATTCATCATGAAAGAATGATGGATAAATACGCTGATGAGAAACACAATTTAGGAAGGGCTCAAACGCTATCCGCATAACGAAAAGTGAGTTTCGTCTGCAGATAGCGTGATGAAAGAACAACCGGCTTAGAAGCTGGATTCTTCTTTGGTTGGATTAGCACTTTGTGTTGTTGCATCAATTTTCAAAATCAAACTGATCATCACTGCGCACATAATCAGTGATGAACCGCCATAACTAATGAAAGGTAGGGTCAAACCTTTGGTTGGCAGCATGCCCATATTCATACCTGCGTTTACTAAAATTTGCAGTAAGAAAATAATTGATACCCCATAAGCCAAATAACCCGCACGCAAGTACTGATTTTTCAGGGCACGATGACCCACTTTTATACAGCACAGCAACATGGTAAAGGACAGAATTAAGACCGTAGTGATCCCGAAAAAGCCAAACTCTTCGCCTAAAATGGCCAACATGAAGTCGGTATGCGCTTCAGGCAAGTAGGCCATTTTCTGTACACTGTGGCCAAGTCCTACACCAAACCATTCACCACGCCCAAAGGCCATCAAGGCATTGGAAAGCTGGTAACCAGTGCCTAGCGGATCTTCCCAAGGGTTTGAGAAAGACATTAGCCGTTCAAAACGGTAAGGCTCAAATACAATCAGAAAGACAAATGCCGCAAAAATTGCACCAAAAGCCATACCAAACTGAATCAACGGCGCGCCAGCAAGGAAGAAGATACCGAGCATCATCAAACTAATCACCACGGTTGCACCCAAGTCGGGCTCCGCGATAATCAAACCCACCGTCAACAGCATAATAATACCGAGACGGATCAAACCTTTGATATTGTTTCGTACTTCTTCGGCACGGCGTACCACATAGTCCGCTGTGAAAATCGCCATCATCACTTTGGCGACCTCAGAAGCCTGTAACGTAAAGCCCGCAACACGAATCCAGCGGGTCGAACCATTGACCTCCGTACCGACAACTAATACGGCGGCCAGCAGCAAGATAGTCAAAATCCACAGCGGAAAGGTATTATTGAACCAAACATTGAGTGGAACTCGGTATACCGCATAGGCCAAAACACCAGCCACCGCGATTGAAATCCCATGACGAAGGACATAGTGAAATGAATTCTCATGGAGACGTTCAGCATAAGGCATCGACGCAGATGCAACCATGATCGAACCTAAACACAACAACGCAATGACGCAGAAGATCAACACATTACGTGGAGTCACTTCGCTGGGTACACGCGGCGCCCAACGACTATAAAACTGGTTAATTTTATTGATCGTTGTCTGAGCAAACTCAGCCATCTCAATTTCCTTATTATTTTTAGTGGAGTTCTTGCACACAAGCGACAAACTGATGTCCGCGCTGTGGGTAACCACTGAACATATCAAAACTTGCACATGCAGGTGACAATAACACGACATCATGGGCTTGGGTATGAGCTTGGCAAAGTGCAACTGCCTGCTCTAAAGTCTCAGCATGCAGTAAGGTGGTTGTTCCTGCCACGGCTTTTTCAATCAACGCCGCATCTTCACCAATCAACACAGCTACCTTCACGTATTTGCTCAAAGCCTCACGTAAAGCGCTAAAGTCTTGCCCTTTGCCTTGACCACCTAAAATGATCGCGACTTTGCCGCCTTGGGCTTCAATCGCAGCACCTAGACCATCAATTGCAGCTAGTGTTGCACCTACGTTGGTGCCCTTAGAGTCATTATAGTAACGAACACCCTCAACTTCTTTCACAAACTCACAGCGATGCTCCAAGCCTTTAAAGCTTTTCAGCGTTTCCAACATCGACTCAAGTGGAAGATTAATCGCCTCACCTAAAGCCAAACAGGCCAACGCATTGGCCACATTGTGTGTGCCTTGAATATACATCTCTGCACTGTTCAATAAACGTGTGCGACCACGGGCCAACCAAATCGTACCATCGTCATCTCTTAATACACCATATTGATTCATATCAGGTGCATTTAAACCAAAACTTTGCATCGGCGTAGCATCAGGTACCAAAGGACGAGTCAGCGAGTCATCACGGTTATGAACGACTTTTTTCACGCCTTGGAAAATGCGATGCTTCGCGGTGTGATAGCCCATCATATCGCCATGACGGTCAAGATGGTCTTCACTCATATTCAGCACCACCGCAACCTCAGCTTGTAAATTTGAGGTGGTTTCTAACTGAAAGCTAGATAGTTCTAAAATGTATAAATCTGGCTCATCTTTGGTTAAATCCAACGCTGGACGGCCTAGATTACCCCCTACCGCGACTTTTACACCTGCATGTTCAGCCATCAGACCAATTAAGGTCGTCACGGTGCTTTTTGCATTAGATCCCGTAATCGCCATGATCGGCTTATCCGTTGCACGGCGTAAAATCTGAATCTCACTCACCACAGGAATGCCTTTGGCAATCGCAGCTTGAATTTCAGGTAGTTTCGGATCGAGCCCAGGGCTAATAATGATTTCTTCAGCAGACAACAACAGTTCTGCGTCAAACTGACCAAAACTGGTTTGTACCTCTGCTGGAATTTGGTCATGACCGGGCGGGGTCAATCGAGAATCCGTTACTGCAACGCGGTAGCCTTGGTTATGTAAAAAATTGACAACTGCAACACCAGAAATGCCGAGCCCTGCAACGACCTTAAGTCCACCACGTTGTATTAACATTTTCGCCCCATGCTTGGTCTGAGATTTATCTGCGGAAATGTTAGCACTTTGCTGTTTTGAATGCTTTTTCTGTTTTGACTTTCCTGCACTTTTTTTGTGTCAGTGCGTAAAAAAGCCGTCCCTCTTGGACGGCTTTTTTATTTGTGAGCAAAAATCGTTTTATTTCCACTTCACCGCTTGAACTTCAGGCTTTTTCGCATTGCTATCTTCTGTTGCTGGGCAGGCACAGTTTCCGCCACACCCGCCAGCCATTGACGGCTTTAACCACGTCGCTAAACGTGTCCAACCGCGAGCCTCACACAACGCAGACAAAGACATGAAAACTGAACCTGATGTCTTAGGAAATACTTTCTTAAATACCACCACTGCACTCCAGATCACTAGAGCAGCAACAATTAGAACTTCAATCATCTCAATCTCCTCGCCTATTTACGCCAATTAGCCCAAATAGTGCGTTGCAATTTGATAGGTCAGGAATGACATTAAATAAGCCAAACCAAACAAGTAAATGGTCATAAAACTCACGGTTTTCCATGAACCTGTTTCACGTTTGACCGTCGCTAAAGTCGCCAAACAGTGCGGCGCATAAATAAACCACACCAATAAAGACAGCCCTGTCGCCACCGACCAGCCGAGCTCGCCGCCACTACTGATGAGCGAAGCCAAACCTTGTGACATGGCATCTTCATCAACAGCGGATAAGGCATATACCGTACCTAAAGCTGCCACCACCACTTCACGAGCAGCCATGGCTGGAATCAAGGCAATACAAATCTGCCAGTTGAAGCCCAGCGGTGCAAAAATTGGTTGCAGTAAATGACCGAGCATACCGGCAAATGAATAATCAATTTCAGGTAAAGTCGCGCCTTCAGGGGCTTGCGGGAAGGTACACAAGAACCACAGTAAAATAGACAACGCGAAAATAATGCCACCCACACGACGCAAGAAGATCTTGGCACGGTCAAGTAAACCAATCCAAATATTATTTAAGTCAGGGAAACGATAGCTTGGCAACTCCATCATCAACATATGTTGTGACTTGTCTTTATGGAAGAATTTCAGAACGAAAGATACACACAGTGCACTCACAATCCCTGCCATATATAAAGCAAACAACACCAAACCTTGCAGATTGAAAATCCCCCAAACAGTTTGTTCAGGAATAAAAGCGGCAATTAACAAGGCATACACAGGTAAACGTGCAGAACACGTCATTAACGGTGCCACAAAAATCGTGGTCAAACGGTCACGCGGATCACTAATGGTACGTGAAGCCATGATGCCCGGAATTGCGCAGGCAAAGCTAGACAACAATGGAATAAAGGCACGCCCAGAAAGACCTGCTTTAAACATCAGTTTATCCAGCAAAAACGCGGCACGCGGTAAATAACCCGACTCTTCCAACACCAAGATAAAGAAGAATAAAATTAAAATCTGCGGCAAAAACACCACAACACCGCCCGCACCCGCAATAATCCCGTCCACCACCAAACTGTTAAGTAAAGGGTGGCTAATTGACCCACCGATGGTTTCACCCAGCCAGCCAAAGAAGGTTTCAATCCCATCCATAAACGGCGCTGCCCAAGCAAAAACGGCTTGGAAGACAATAAACATCATCACTGCAAGGCTAACTAGACCCAAAACTGGATGTAGGAAAATTTTATCCAGAAAATCAGTTCGCTTGTCTTCTTCATCGACGTACTGCACAGCGTCATGTAATAAATTTTCTACTTTCTCATGTGCAGTGCCGCCTTTTAAACCCGTCAACTCGGTATAAGGCACAGCATATTTGCCCTGCTCTAAAGCACTGAGTAGGCTCTCAATACCCGAGTTACGCACCGCAACCGTTTCAACGATCGGCACACCCAAGCGCTCAGAAAGCTTTTGGGTATTGATTTGCATGCCACGGCGACGTGCTTCATCCATCATGTTTAAAACGATTAACATTGGACGGCCCAATGCAATCAGTTCAATCACTAAACCGAGGTGAAGTTTGAGGTTAGTTGCATCAACGATACATAAGAAAGCATCTTGCTGACCTTCTTCTGCAATTTTCCCCATCACCACGTCACGGGTAATCATTTCATCAGGACTGGTCGCATCTAAGCTATACGTCCCTGGCAAATCCAGCACGCGAACCGCTTGACCGGAAGGAAGAGTAAATTGACCAACTTTACGCTCAACCGTTACACCCGCATAGTTACCTACTTTTTGGCGTGTTCCAGTGAGATGGTTAAATAACGAAGTTTTACCGCAGTTTGGATTACCTACAAGGGCAACACGCAAGGCATCACTCATCTAGGTGCTCCTTCGACTTGAATTTCAATTTTTTCAGCTTCAACTTTTCTTAAGGCGAAACGTGTAAAACCCACTTGGATTAAAATTGGATCGCCGCCAAAAACACCTTTGGTAATCACCTGTACTTTTGTACCTGCGACAAAGCCTAATGTTTCAAGACGACTAGCCACCAAATCAGTCTGAGCTTCGCCATCCAAAGTATGATTCACTTTGTTAATGATGGCAGTTTGTTTGACTTTTAAATCAGATAAACGCACCGCATCCAACCCTTTAATATTTTGAACAGTATACAAACAAATGAGAATAATTACCAAATCAGATTCGATAATGATTCGCATCTGTTATAACACATCGACAAGCGAGAATGATTACACTACATTGAATAAAACCCCTATTCCTTGTTTTTGTCTTTCCGTGATGATGTGCTTGAGAGCTTTATGTTAAATAAAAAACCGCGTGTGCCTGCGCCTGTTCAAATTCCAACTCAGCTCAGTTTTTTACACGGCTTTAAAGATTATCTCATTGCACAAACCGTCAGCCCACACACCCGAAATGCTTATCTCTCTGACTTATTGCAGTGCAGCGAGTGTAGTCAGGTGAGCATGCCTGAATGGAGCAGTGATGATGTTGCCGATGTTCTGCTGACCCTCACCAAGCAAGGCAAAAGCCCGCGCTCCATTGCGCGCTGTCTGTCTGCTCTGCGTTCTTTTTTTAAATTTCTACGGGAACAAAAACTGCGTTCAGACAACCCTGTCGCGCTACATAAAACACCCAAAATTGGCCGCGCACTGCCTAAAGATTTGTCTGAGCAAGACGTGGATGCCTTAATTCAAGCTCCAGATATTGAAACCGCTCTCGGACTCCGTGATCGTGCCATGTTTGAAGTCTTATATGCCTGTGGACTGCGTGTATCTGAGCTACTAAACTTACGGCTAGACTTAATCAATTTAAAACAAGGCTATTTAAGAATTACGGGTAAGGGCAATAAAGAGCGGCTGGTGCCTTTGGGTCAAATTGCAGTAGAGTGGGTCGAAAAATACTTAATTGAATCACGTCCGCAATTATATAAATCTGCAACTGACTATCTGTTTTTAACTCAACATGGCGGCATTATGAGTCGGCAAAACTTTTGGTATGCCATTAAACGCTATGCCTTACAAGCAGGGATTCAGGCTGAACTGTCTCCACACACCTTACGACATGCTTTTGCAACGCATTTACTCAATCACGGCGCCGACTTGCGTGTGGTACAAATGTTATTGGGACATAGTGATCTGTCCACGACACAAATTTATACCCATGTCGCACAAGTGCGTATGCAACAACTACATGCCAGCCATCACCCAAGGGCTTAGAGTCTTGATCATCCATAACTTAAGGCTGTTTTTAGCACGAAGACTACGAAGTATTACCGAGTCCTGTACTTTTTTTGCTATGCTTGGCGCTCTGTTTTTATAAAGTCAAAAGAAAAAGGGTTATCTATGTTATTTACCCGTAAACCATTGTTCATTGCCTGTGCCATTGCTTCAAGTGTTCTATTTACAGCATGTTCAAATAACACTGAAGAAAAAAAACAAGACTCTTTAACAGCAAGCGCGCCAGCCACAGGTGAAGCGTCGACTTTGACGGAACGCAATGCAAAGCAACGTTTAATTGACACTCTTCAAAAGCATTTCAAAACAGCCAATATCAATGCCAAAATCATCGATATCAAAACCACTGAAGTGCCAAATTTATTTTGGGTCAATCTTGAAGGGATGAGCTCGGTTTATACCACGGCAGATGGTAAATATATTATCCAAGGTGACGTGATTCGCTTGGGCGATAAAACACTCCACAACGTCAGCGACAACCTGCAAGCTGAAGCCAACAAAAAGCTTCTAGCTGGACTCAAAACTGAAGATCTGCTGGTTTATAAAGCCAAAGGCAAGACCAAGCATGTGGTTTATGTCTTTACCGATGCCAGCTGCCCTTACTGCCATAAACTGCACGAACACATCCCTGAAATCACAGCTCAAGGCATTGAAGTGCGTTACATTGCATGGCCGCGTGGCGAACAGTTCATGCCAGCCATGGAAAGTGTGTGGTGTAGCGCAGACCGTCAGGCTGCCTTTGATCAAGCGATTTCAGGTGCTCAACTTCCACCGGCGACCTGTAAAAATCCAGTGCGAGATCAATACCAGTTGGGTCTCAACATGGGCGTAAATGGTACACCTGCCATCTACAATGAAGATGGTGAATATCTTGGTGGCTATTTGGCCCCAAGTGAATTATTAAATCGCCTTAAATAACTAATTTTTATTTGTTATTTAACTAATATTTATAGTTGAACATAAAATGATTTCTTTCCTAGAGTCTCACAGTTTTTTTAGCTATGATCTAGACTTGATTCAATATTTATAAGTAAATTGGAGTGTGACGTGAAACCAGTTCGTCTGGCAATCCTCGGTCTTGGTACTGTGGGTGGTGGTGCCCTTAAACTACTAAAAGAAAATGCTGCTGAGATTAAACGTCGCACCGGTCGAGAAATTCAAATTACCCACGTGGGCACGCGTCGCCCACGCCCTGATCTAGAGCTAGATGCAACTATCAAGCAAAGTTCAGACTTTTTAGATATCGTCCGTCAGCCAGATGTCGATGTTGTGGTTGAAGTCATGGGCGGTATCCATCCTGCCTACGAAATTATTAAAGAAGCGATTCTACACGGCAAACAAGTAGTGACAGCCAATAAAGCCTTATTGGCTGAACATGGCAATGAATTATTTAAATTGGCAGATGATAATGCCGTACAAATTGCCTATGAAGCGGCAGTTGCAGGGGGCATTCCCATCATTAAAGTAATGCGTGAAGGCTTAGCTGCAAACCGCATTGACTGGTTGGCGGGTATCATCAACGGCACAGGTAACTTCATTCTGACTGAAATGCGTGAAAAAGGCCGTGCTTTTGCTGATGTGTTAAAAGAAGCCCAAGAACTGGGTTATGCCGAAGCAGACCCAACCTTTGATGTGGAAGGCATTGATGCTGCACATAAACTCACATTGCTCGCTTCAGTTGCTTTTGGTATTCCTCTTCAGTTTGACAAAGTCTTTACTGAAGGCATTAGTAAAGTCACTGCACAAGATGTGAAATATGCTGAAGAATTAGGCTTCCGCATTAAACACTTAGGTATTGCCCGTCGCGCAGCGAATGGCATCGAACTTCGTGTTCACCCAACGCTGATTCCTGCGGAAGAACTGATTGCCAATGTCAACGGTGTGAAAAATGCCGTCTTGGTTCAAGCACATGCTGTCGGCCCAACCTTGTATTACGGTGCGGGTGCAGGCGCAGGCCCAACCGCTTCTGCGGTCGTTGCAGACGTCATTGATATCGTCCGTGATATCTCTTATACCGAAGACGGTGCTGGAACAATTCCGCAATTGGCCTTCGAAGCACTAACCAATGTGCCAATTTTAAGCCGTGAAGAAATGACTACAGGTTATTACATCCGGATTAATGCAGAAGATCAAACTGGCGTCTTGGCGGATGTAACCACGATTCTCAGTCGTGCGGGTATCAGTATCGATGCCATCATGCAACAACCACGCTTAAAAGACCTTATTCCAATCGTGATTTTGACTGATCCAGTCGTTGAATCAAAAATGGATGAGGCACTTGCTCAAATTCAAGCCTTACCCGTCATTCATGGCGAAATCGTGCGAATTCGTTTAGAATCGCTTGATAATTAATCGGGTTGAGGAAAAGAATGCTCTTCTCTTCCTCACCAAGCTCTACACACAATTGGAACATCATCATGTCGAATGCCAATCGTTATACTGGTTTAGTTGACCGTTATCGCGACCGTTTACCAGTGTCTGCAACTACTCGCGCTATTTCTTTAGGTGAAGGTAATACGCCACTGATTAAGCTTGAGAACATTCCACGTTTAATTGGCAAAAATGTTGAAATTTATGTGAAGTACGAGGGCTTAAACCCGACTGGTTCATTTAAAGACCGTGGTATGACCATGGCAGTCACTAAAGCCGTTGAAGAAGGCTCAAAAGCGATTATCTGTGCCTCTACAGGTAATACCTCAGCTGCGGCTGCGGCTTATGCAGCGCGTGCTGGCATTAAAGCGTTTGTGTTAATCCCAGAAGGTAAAATTGCCATGGGTAAAATGGCGCAAGCGATGATGTATGGTGCGATCACTATGCAAATCCGCGGTAACTTTGACGACGGTATGCGTTTAGTCAAAGAAATTGCAGATAAAGCCCCTGTGACGATTGTTAACTCAATTAACCCATACCGTTTGCAAGGTCAAAAAACGATTGCTTACGAAATCGTAGATGAGTTAGGCCGTGCACCAGATTACCACTGCCTACCCGTGGGTAACGCAGGGAACATTACTGCACACTGGATGGGTTATACCGAAGCAGTTGCCAACCAACCTGCAGATCAGTTTGAGCAAGTGATTTACGACGCTGAAACAGATCAATTCACAGGTCCTAAACCTGAAGGCTTACCAACCATGGTTGGTTACCAAGCAGCAGGTGCTGCGCCATTCTTACGTGGTGCACCCGTTGAAAACCCTGAAACAGTTGCAACGGCTATCCGTATTGGTAATCCACAAAGCTGGAACCATGCTAAAGCGGTGGTTCGTGACTCTCAAGGTTGGTTCGATGAACTGACTGATGCTGAAATCTTAGAAGCACAGCGTTTGCTTTCAATGTATGAAGGTGTCTTTGTAGAACCTGCTTCTGCAGCATCGATTGGCGGTGCAATCCGTGACATCAAAGCAGGTAAAATTGCGGAAGGTTCTGTGATTGTCTGTACGGTGACAGGTAATGGTCTGAAAGACCCTGATACTGCGATCAAACAATGTTCTGATGCTGTCATGCTTTCAATCGATGCAACTTTAGAACAAGTTCGCGATTCAATTCTTTCAAACATGTAATTGAGAGAAGACAAAAAAAGCCCTGCATATGCAGGGCTTTTTTATGACTCAATTTTTGTTGTTGAGTGAACAAAAACAAAGTCGGGTTAAATACGTTTTGGTAATTGGCTTGCCCAGTTCATTAGGCGCGTTGCATCATTAGTACGTGCTGCAGATGAGTCTGCGCCCAATAACACCACCACCGCTGGACGGTTATTTAAAGTGGTATGCATCACCACACAACGACCGGCTTCATTAATGAAACCTGTTTTTGAAATATTAATATTCCAACCACCATTACGGACTAAGGCATTGGTATTGTTTGATTTCAATACACGATAGCCCAAGTTAAAGTCATAGCTTGCTGTGGTTGAGAACTGACGAATCAGACCATACTGAGATGCGGCATTGACCAAAATACCCAAGTCTCGTGCTGAAGCCACATTGCCCGGATGTAGACCTGTCGATTCCATATAATGGGTTGAATTCATGCCCAAAGATTTTGCTTTGGCATTCATCGCCGAAATAAAGGCTGAGCGCCCCCCCGGATACGTCCGCGCAAGCGCTGATGCTGCTGGGTTTTCTGACTTCATTAATGCAAATAACAACGCCTCCGCACGGTTCATACTGTCCCCTGCACGCAGTGACGAGCTTGAACTTTTGCAACCCGAACACGAAAAGTCCGCTTGCTGTAAAGTAATGTTTTCAGACATATTTAAACGCGCATCTGAAATCACCACCGCCGTCATCAGCTTAGTAATCGAAGCAATTGGCAGCGCGGTATTACTGTTTTTACTGTACAGCACTTCACCTGTATTGCCATCCATCACCAGTGCTGCACGAGCATTCACACTGGGTTGGTTGGAATATTTCGAGGTATCGAAAATTTGTACCGTTTTTGAGGTACTGTTGTTCGTCACCACACCATTGGAACTGCGAATACTGGTGGTGACTTTTGTTGAACCCTGAGGAGCGTACTCTTCAGGATCTTCCATTAGATCATCATTCAGAAGCTGTTCTGCATCTGCTGCAGACCAGCTCATGCTTGCTTGGCTAGGGCCCGGGCCCGGGTTCATCACCAAGTCTGCAAAGCTATGGGTACTGACCGTCGTTGCAATCGACCATCCCAATAGATGCATTAAAAATTTATTTGATTTTTTCACTTTTCTTCACTCAACTTCATAACCCATAAGATACATTTGCGTATTCACGCCAATATGCCTTACATTTGTACACAATGCGAACAGCATTGCCGTCGACAGCGTGCATATCTTTTCAAATAAGCCTAAGAATAGGATTGCTAATTTTGTCGTTTCATTGCAAGCTTATTTTGCTTTATGTAACAAAAAATATGGTTTTTATAGTGAGGAAGAGCTAGGTGATCACAGTTTTAGTGGTAGATGACCATGAGTTAGTACGTACAGGGATTTGTCGAATGCTCGAGGACCATGCCGATGTTCAAGTCATTGGCCAAGCTGAATCTGGTGAAGAAGCAATTAACCTCGTCCGTCAACATCACCCAAATGTGGTTCTGTTAGATGTCAACATGCCAGGCATTGGTGGAGTTGAAACCACACGCCGCTTACTGCAAACCGCACCCGAAACCAAAGTCCTGGCAGTCAGTGGTCTAGCTGAAGAACCTTATCCTTCCCTATTACTCAAAGCTGGCGCCAAAGGCTACATTACCAAAGGTGCACCCGTGACCGAAATGGTACGTGCCATTAATAAAGTGATGCAAGGCGGCAAATATTTCAGCGCTGATATTGCTGAACAACTGGCCAGTTCTTATCTATCGGATACACAAACCTCGCCTTTTGATGCTCTGTCTGAACGTGAAATGCAGGTAGCGATGATGGTCGTGAATTGCATCAGTGCACAGGAAATATCTGACAAGCTTTTTGTCAGCGTAAAAACGGTCAATACCTACCGTTACCGAATTTTTGAAAAGCTCAACATCGACAGTGATGTGAAGCTGACTCACCTTGCTATTCGTTATGGTTTAATCAAACCCTGATGCAAGCTGACTAACACCCACATGCTGCAATACTCAACCAATATTCAGTTAAATCAATACCGTCTAGGTGTTTGGTATGCGTCTTATCGCCTGTTTATTGGCTGTTGTTTGTTGTTGGTTTATCTGCTGACTTATGAGCAGTTGTTTTCAAATTATCAATATCCAGTATTGTATCGTTCTGTCCTGATTGGCTTTATTTTTATCAGTGCCTTTCAGCTATTGAGCCTCAAGCATGTGCGCAAGCGCATACCACTTCAGCTCACCTTACTGTTTATCGTCGATGTCATTAGCCTCAGTTTACTCACTTTCGCCACCGATGGTCCAAACTTACAGTTAAGCTTATTGTTTGTGATCACGATCTTTGCCTCTTCTGTATTGGTCGATAAACAAAAAGCGCTCGTCATTACGTTGATTGCAGTGATTACACTGGTTTATCAACATTTTATTGGAAGTTTATTGGCTGCGACCTCGCTGAATACCATTGGCAACAGTGCAGTACTCGCCTTTTTGTTTTTTGTGGTTTATGGTTCAGGACAAATTGCAGTACAACGTTTTCAAGTCCTTGAAAATTTAAACTTCTATCAGTCACAAGAACTGGATCAACTGCAAAACATTAACCGTTATATTTTAGAGCAAACCGAACTCGGCTATTTGGTGCTCGATGAAAACTGCCACATGGTGTTGAGTAATCCTGCCGCATGTGCATTATTGGGTATCTCTCCAATTTATGCCTATGACAAATATCCTTTATACAAGGCACAGCCTGATTTATTTGAACTACTCAAATTCGACCAACTGAAAAATGGAGAAAAATTCCAATTTACATCCCAGCTGAGTCGCTTTCAAATTCAGATCGAAATTCAAAAACTTCAAGTCCCGAATCAGACACTCACTTTATTCGTCTTGCAAGATGCACAAAAAATTAATCAACATGTACAACAACTCAAACTGGCTGCACTGGGTCAACTTTCTGCCAGCATTGCACATGAAATCCGCAATCCACTGGCAGCCATCACGCAAGCCAATGAGTTAATGCAACTTAACGACCCACAACAAGAACTGTTGCATAACATGATTGCCAAACAAGCCTCACGGATTGATAAAATTATTGGCGATACACTGAGCATGGCACGCAGTAAAGAAACCTATCCGACCTTGATTGATGTCGCCGCTTTTTTAGAACGTTTTATCGTTGAAGATTTGCCCGATGTCAAAGATCAAATTGATTACCGAATTTCCGGTAAAGCTCAGATTCAGTTTGATGAACAACAACTGAGGCAAGTGCTGATCAACCTGATTCGAAATGCCATTCGGCATAATGCAGCTGAAGCCGAGCACATTCACATTCGAGTCTATAGCTATAAAACCCTCCTCCACATTGATGTCTGTGATTTTGGTGAAGGGGTCGCCACTCAGGATCAAACTACCCTGTTTCAACCGTTTTTTAGTACCTCAATCAATGGAACTGGGTTAGGATTATATTTATCCCATAGTTTCTGCGAAGCCAACCAAGCTAAGCTATACTATGTAGAACAAAAAATAGGGGCATGCTTTCGGATTGAATGCCCCCTTATAAACAATGACGTGTAATTTTTGGGGTTAAACGTGGAAAAAAAACCACTTGTTTTATTGGTGGATGACGAACAAGACTTATGTACACTGATGCAAATGTCTTTAAGTCGGATGGGGATTGATACACATATTGCCTATCGCTTACAAGAGGCGGTTCAAGCCCTGAAAACGCATCAATATGATGCCTGTCTAACCGATCTTAATTTACCCGATGGTAATGGCTTGAGTTTGGTCGATTTTATTGCTCAAAACTATCCCAATTTACCTGTTGCAGTATTAACTGCCTACGGCAATATGGATATTGCGATTGCGGCACTTAAAGCTGGTGCGTTTGATTTTGTCAGTAAACCGATCAACCAAAAACATTTAGAGCAACTTTTACAAAAAGCCTTTAATCAGCCCATCAGTCAGCTGCATATCCAAGAAGATACGCTTGAACATCGTCTGCTGATTGGTCAATCTCTTCCTATTCAGCAGCTACGCGTAACCTTAAAAAAGATTGCACGTTCACAAGCCCCTGTCTTTATTACGGGTGAATCGGGGACCGGCAAAGAAGTGGTGGCTAATCTGGTACATCGCCTGAGCAACCGTAATGAAGGGCCATTTATTGCCATTAACTGCGGTGCCATACCGACTGAACTGATGGAAAGTGAATTGTTTGGGCACCGTAAAGGTAGCTTTACAGGGGCGACTCAAGACAAACAAGGGCTGATTCTATCTGCACATGGCGGCAGTTTATTTTTAGATGAAATTGCAGAGTTACCGCTCACTATGCAGGTGAAACTGCTGCGCGCGGTACAAGAAAAACGCATTCGTCCAATAGGTAGCGACACCGAAATTGATGTCGATTTTCGTGTGATTAGTGCGAGTCATCAAGACCTAGAAGCACTGGTGCAGCAAGGCAAATTCCGTCAGGATTTATACTTCCGCATCCATGTCATGGACATTGTCTTGCCTGCCCTACGTGAGCGTGGCAATGACATTATTCTTTTGGCACAACATTTCATTCAGAAAATCTGCCAAGAATGGGACATCCCAGTCAAACCACTGAGTGAACGTGCACGTGAGTTTTTATTGGCCCAATATTATCCGGGTAATGTGCGTGAACTACGTAATATGATGGAACGTGCCATCACCTTAAGTGATGAAAGCAGTATCGACTTACCACACTTGCAAACAGCCCCACTGCGACCGATTGCTCAGCCCAACTATGCCAATGCCACGCAACAAGGTGCTGTTGGCAATGATCAACTCAGTCATGTGCCTTCACGTAAATTACCCGAAGAGGGTCTAGAGCTGTATTTAGAAAAAATTGAAAAAGAAATTTTGATGAATGCGCTCAATCTCACCCATTGGAACCGAACACTGGCGGCTAAAAAGCTCGGCATGTCTTTCCGTTCTTTGCGTTATCGCTTGAAGAAATTCGGGCTAGATGGCGAAGACGATTCCGTTTAAAGACTTAACGACGGTTAATTAGAATCTCTGCCACATGTTCAACATAGCTTTCGTCTTTGAGTTCATGTGGCATTGGATACACCTGATTTGGTGCAATCCCGACCCCTTCAATCATCCGACCACTTGGGGTGTAATAATGCGATACAGTCATTTGCAGAGCTGCACCATTCGATAGTGGAAATAGTTTCTGTACCACACCCTTACCATAACTTTTTTCACCAACCACCCACGCCCGTCCATGCTCCTTCAGCGCAGCGGTAAACACCTCCGCGGCCGATGCAGAGCGGTCATTAATCAGAATCCCCACTTTTAAGTTTTGAAACTCTAGGCTTGGTAAAGCTTGGAACTGTTGATCCCCTTCGGAACGGCTTTGAGTTGAAACAATCACCCCTTGATTTAAGAATAAATCGGCAGATTCAACTGCGGCAGACAACAGCCCCCCGGGATTATTTCTGAGGTCTATCAAGACCGCTTTTAAACGCGAAGACTGATGCTCTTCAATCAGTTGCTGAATTTCATTGGCCGTATCCTGTTGGAACACCCGCACCTTGAGCACCAAAACTTGGTTATTCAACAGTTGCGCCTGGATATCGGTTTCAACTTTTTTGGTTCGGACTAAATTGATCGGCGTTGAGTTGGCTTTCAACTGCAAGCTGACGGTACTACCAATCGCCCCACTGAGTAATTCATTGACTTGAGCATGGTTGAGCTTGCGTAGCTCTTGATCATCTACTTTAAAAACGGAGATCCCATTTTTTAAGCCCAGTTTGCTGGAATCTGAGTCAGGTTTTAATCCACGAATCAGCCATTGTTGTAAGCGAGAATCAAACTCTAAGCTGAAGTCAACTGAAGCCAAATCCCCTTCAGTATATTGCACCAGTTGTTTATATTCTTGAGGAGATAAATAGCGAGAATAACGGTCTAAGCCACTAACTAAACCTTTAATGGCCTGTTGAAAGAGTGCTTCATCACTACGTTCAGCCACATAATTGTCTTTAACTAAACCGTAGATTTGCACAAATTGTTGAATGGATTCAATCGGAACCTCAACATAGCCTTGTTCCAATTCATCATCAAAAGCGGGTGCTGCCGCTGTTTTTGCAACAGCACCCATCGGGTGGATCAGACTCAGACCTAAAGCAACCACTACACCTATTAAAGTCCACGATGCTCTTGCCATTTACCCACCCAAATTGATTTATACGTCTAATGTAATTAAGTTACGACCTTGCATATCTGCTGGAACAGGAAGATGCATCAAGCTTAACAAGGTTGGTGCAACATCGGCCAATACGCCACCCTCAGCAATAGTTGCTTGAGTTGGGCCGACATAGATAAAAGGCACCAATTCTGTCGTATGCTGGGTATGCACCTGACCACTGTGATAATCCTGCATTTGTTCAACATTACCATGGTCAGCCGTAATTAACATATGACCTTTTTGTGCCATCACCGCTTCATAGACACGGCCTAAGCATAAATCAACAGCTTCAACGGCTTTCACAGCAGCATTAAACACGCCCGTATGACCAACCATATCGCCGTTGGCATAGTTCACCACCAGCAGATCAAACTCGCCTGAGTTAATCGCAGCCACCAATTCATCGGTTACTTCATAGGCGCTCATTTCTGGCTTGAGGTCATAAGTAGCAACATTCGGTGATGGAATCAAAATACGTTTTTCACCCGGATATTCATCTTCACGACCACCACTGAAAAAGAACGTCACATGTGCGTATTTTTCTGTTTCAGCAATACGCAATTGGGTTTTACCAAGGTCTGAAAGATATTCACCAATCGAGTTTTTTAATGCTTCAGGCATATACGCCACAGGTGCATCAATACTGGCTTGGTAGCGTGTCAACATGACAAACTTAGATAAGTTTGGTACAACTTTACGCTCAAAACCTGCAAAATCTTTTTCAACAAACGCTTTGGTAATTTCACGCGCACGATCCGCACGGAAATTCATAAAGACGATGCTGTCACCGTCTTGAACTTTCACAGCATCGCCAATGCGTGTCGCTTTGACAAACTCATCCGACTCATCTGCGGCATACGCCAAGGCTAAACCTTCAACTGCTGTAGCTGCAGTACGTGTTGCTTCAGACTCTGTGAGTAAACGATAGGCTTGTTCCACACGGTCCCAACGGTTGTCACGATCCATCGCAAAATAACGACCAATCAGACTCACAATACGACCTTGATTTGGATATTGAGCAAACAATGCATCTAATTTTTCTAAAGAAGGCTGTGCACTGCGTGGCGGGGTATCACGACCATCTAAGAAGGCATGGAGGTACACGGTTGCACCGCGTTTTAACGCAAGTTCAGCCATGGCAACAATATGATCTTCGTGTGAATGCACCCCACCTTCAGATAATAAGCCCATGATGTGCAACGCACCACCCGCGGCTTTGGCTTTCTCAACAGCATCAACCAAAACTTCATGCTCGAAAAAAGCACCCGTACGAATGTCTTTGGTGATTCGGGTAAAGTCTTGATAGAGCACACGACCTGCGCCCAAGTTCATATGGCCCACTTCAGAGTTGCCCATTTGGCCATCTGGCAAGCCCACGTCTTCACCAGAACCTGAAATTAAGCTATGCGGATGCTTTGCTTCAATCGCTGTTAAATTCGGTCGATTCGCTGCTAAAAATGCATTGTCTTCGATCGCTTCACGGTGTCCCACACCATCCATAATGACCAGTACGTGAGGGATTTTGCCAGCAGTTGCATCCGCCATAATAAGCACTCTTTTTTTGTCTACAAATTCATCGCTCTATCTTACCGAATTTTCGGTCAAGACTCTATGCAGGTATGATGGTTTAACACCATCATCCGCATTGTTTTCTTCAATATCGTACAGTTATCGTGCACGTTGTAATAAATAACCACCTGCGACAAACATCAGTAAAATCGGCACAAAAACAAACCATGCGGGTGAAGGTGAATAAACCAAACTTGCATAACCCAAGAAGTCTTGCAGGTAAAAGAAACCTAAGCCTGTAAACAGTGCAATGACCAAACGAAAGCCCATCGATTGTTGGCGCAGTGGGCCAAAAATAAAGGAACAAGCAATCAACACTAAAGCAATTAAGGCAAATGGAGATGCCACTTTTTGCCAAAAAGCCAACTGATAAGTTTTAGGCACTTGGCTGTATTCATGCATATAGCTCATGAAACTGACCAATTGACTCGGTGAAAGGTCTTCAGGGTCAATCGTCACCATGTGCACATATTTCGGCTGCAGTGCCAGTGCCAAAGGCGTTTCAGCGGCCTTTTGTGCCGTAGCATTGCCTGTCGGCAGCAAATCAACTTGGGCCGTATTTTCTAAAATCCAACGACCATCTTGCACAAACTGACCTTGCTCAGCATTTAAAACGCCTTTCAAACGAGCATTATTGTCAAAGTCGACCACTTGCACATTTTTCAGCTGACCTTGAGAATTGGCATAATCGACATAAATAAAACGCTGCCCTTCTCGTGTCCAGTAACCACGTACTTCACCGAGTTCAGCCGCTGTTCGATGGCTTTTCACACCTTTGGCTTGCTCATTAGTATATGGAATCACCCATTCACTTAAAGCAAATGACAGTACCACCAAAATTAAAGCCGAACGAATCACCCAACCAACAATCCGCCAAAGACTCACCCCTACCGAGCGCATCACAATCAGTTCACTGTTTGAAGCCAAAGTGCCCAGTCCCAGTACCGAGCCAATTAACGCGGCAATCGGTAGAATCTCATAGAGATATTGCGGTGCTCCCCACAGTACATAACGTAAAGCATCCCAAGCACCATACCCTTCTTTAAGGGAGCCTAGCTCACCCAAATAGGTAAACAAAATTTGCAAGACCGATAAAATAGCTGTAGCACCCAGCATCGCCATCGCGGTGGTTTTGGTCACATGTTTTGCGACTATACGACGTGCGAACATGATTAAGACCCCGCTCGTTGTAATGTTTTCTTAATTTTCGGGGCCAGCTTTTGTTTACGCGAAAACAAAGCCGCTGCTATCGCATAGATCACCAAGATCATTGGATAAGCCCAAATCCCCATTTCTTCTTTACTGACTCGGGTTTTAATTGCCATCAAAGCCACGATTAAACTGGCAAAAATAAGCAATGCAGGGAACAGCTTTAAGTAACGTCCTTGGCGTGGACTCACTTCAGATAAAGCCACAGCAAGGAGTAACGCCACTACAATGGCAAACGGTACAAAAATACGCCAGCCCAACTCACTTGCCACGACAGGATCATTACGATTATCCCAAAGTTTCATGGTGGACAATGCTTCAACATCAGCACTTTCAAACTTCGCTTCTTTATCATTTTCTAAGCGTAGGCGATAAGACTGAAACTCGGCTTGGCTATAACGCGGCTGCCCCGGATAAATTTCATAACGGCGACCTTGCACTAAATCCACCACATTGGCTGGATCATTTTCAATTTCAACCCGCGTGGCTTCTTTGGCCAAAATCATCACATCAGGCTTACCTTCTGCTTCAGCGCGTTGATAGAAGAAGATGTCTTTGAGGTTTTTACGGTCTTCGGATAAGTCACCCGCATAAATGGTATAAGGACCCGATGAAATAAACTCTTTGGGTCGAACCAAATCAAAACCAGTACGCACTGCCTGACTGGTGGTGAGTTGCTCAAACTGACGGACACCCCACGGCGCCATCCAAAGCATCAGCACGGCCTGAACGGCAAGAAACACCACGGTCATAGGAATCAGCAGTCGGCCCAATTGGTTACGACTGATGCCACTGCCATTGAGTACCGCCATTTCATGATCGACATATAGACGACCAAAAACCAGCATCAGTCCAATAAAAAAGCCTAGAGGAAGAATCAGCGTTAAAAATTCAGGCAAACGATAACCAATAATGCTAAATAAAATACCTGCATCTAAGCGACCCTGCGCGGCTACGCCAAAATACTTGATCAAACGACCGCCCATCATGATCAAGGTCAATAAGGCGATCACAACCAAGGATGTCGACACCACTTGTTTGACCAGATAACGCCGAATAATCAAATTAATTCTTCCAAAAATAGGTGAATAAAAACTAGCGCTAGTTTACCCGAATAGTGAAAATATAAAACCTGTACTCTTGTTGCACTTTGCAACTCTATTCATGTTAATGTTTCAGTGGTTTAATCATTTTCAAACTTTATAAGGCTTAAATAAAACTTATGAAACTCTCTATTAATACGTCATTCACAGAGAAGACGTCTAGCCAATTTTTGTTGATATTAGTAGATTCTGAAAACACGCAACATCTTGCAAATGCTTATCAAATTAATGATTTAAACAACTTAATTGAAGCGACTCAGTTTAAAGCTGCGTTCAATGAAACCTTGAGCCTCATTGGTCAAATTCCAACAAGCCCCAATGCGGCCTTGGTCGGTGTCGGTAAAGCAGCTGAATTACAAGCAGCAAAGCTGGTGAAAATTGCTCAAACCATTATCAAAGCTTCACAAAAAAAATTCAAACACATCAGCCTTGACCTTTCAGCCCTTCCAGCTGAACTCCATTATTCATTTGCCCTCAGTTTGACTCAAGCGGCATATGCTTTTGATGAATTCAAATCAAAAAAAGCCGACAACGTGCTTGAACAGATCAGCCTGATTGCCGCTGAGTCGCCGCTGAATGCTGCACAACTTAAACTGATTGAAGCTGTGCAGTCAGGTCAAAGCTTTGCACGTGACTTAGGCAACCGTCCGGGCAATATCTGCTTCCCTGAATATTTGGCAGAGCAAGCCTTAGAACTGGCAGCCCAATATCCTGACCTACTCCGTGTTAATGTCCTTGATGAGCAACAAATGGCGGATCTGGGCATGCATTCCTTCCTTGCGGTGAGCAAAGGTTCAGACCGCCCAGGCCGTATCATTACCCTTGAGTATCAAGCTGAACGTACTGAAGCCCCAGTGGTCTTGGTCGGTAAAGGAATCACCTTTGATACAGGTGGCATTTCATTGAAACCGGGCGCTGGGATGGATGAAATGAAATATGACATGTGTGGTGCAGCATCGGTTCTAGGGACGCTCCGTGCCCTGTGTGAATCACGTTTAGCCATTCATGTCGTAGGTACGATTGCTGCAGCTGAAAATATGCCTTCAGGCAAAGCGACACGTCCGGGTGACATCGTGAGCACCATGAGCGGTCAAACCGTTGAAATTTTAAATACCGATGCAGAGGGTCGTTTGGTACTGTGCGACACATTAACCTATGTAAAACGCTTTAACCCTGAATTGGTCATTGATATTGCGACCTTAACAGGTGCCTGTGTCGTGGCACTCGGTTCAGTCTTAACGGGTATGTTTACCCCAGATGATAAACTGGCGGCCGAACTATCTGAAGCAGGTCAAAATAGCTTTGACCGCGTCTGGCGCATGCCTGTGATTGATGACTATCAAGAACAGTTAGACTCCCCATTTGCCGATATTGCCAACATTGGCGGGCCTAAAGCTGGTGCCGTAACTGCAGCGTGCTTCTTGCAACGTTTCACCCGTGATTACCGCTGGGCGCATTTGGACATCGCAGGTACAGCATGGAACTCGGGTGCCAATAAAGGGGCAACCGGTCGCCCAGTGCCATTATTGATGCAATTCTTAGCTCATCGTGCGCAGTCTAATGGCTAATATTAGCTTTTATTTGTTTGAACAAAGTCCTGAACGACAAGTCGAAAGTACTTGTCGTTTATGTCGAAAAATCTTGCGTCAGCCAGAGCGAATCTGGCTGTATGCAAGCGACACTGAATTACAGCAGCAACTGGATGAACGTTTGTGGAGTTTTGATGACACAAGCTTTATTCCGCATGGCATTGATCAAATCGATGCGCGCATTTGTATCTCAGCCCAGCTGCCTGAGCAATCCGATTGGATTGTGTTCAATTTTAACGATCAAGCTCTTGAACAGTTCGAAAAATTTAGCCACATTATAGAAATTATTGAAAATAACGAATCGGCCAAACAACAAGGTCGTGAAAAATTTAAACAATATAGACGTCTCGGGGTTGAAGCTCGAACCTTCAAGCTTTAAATGATTCCCCCCGTCTAAATAAGGAGATGCGTAGTGGCATTGAATGTTGGTCCAGATTTTAAACAGCGCTGGTTAAATGTACCTGATGCTGTTCGTCAGGCCTTTATTGATGACCTGAGTCGCGTCTGCGATGTACTCAAACCTGAAACAGGTTTGCACAGTTGGATTGAACAAGACCAACGCGCTCAAGCCGTCTCTACCCAAAGAATTGAACAAGCGTATGCTGATCTGAAAGCACAGTTGATTGAAGAAGCGCGAATTCGTAAACAACAAGCGTTGGAAAAATCACTGGCAGACAAACGCGCAGCTCAGGAAGCTTATGCGGAAAGCCTCAAAAAAGATGAAATCCGTCAGTTCAATGAGCAAACCCAAGCTTTAAATGTGATGCGTCAAAGTGTCGATCAAGAAATTTCGAGCTATACCGCACGCTATGAGAAAACGCCTGAACAAGCTCTGGACTATGCCAAAGGTAAATTTGGCATTGATGACTCACAAATTTTGTCTGAGTTAGAAAGTGTGCGTTTACGTTTAGAGCTCGAAGCGGAAACCTTAATTGAAGAGTCCGTAGCCAGCTATCGCAGTAAGCTACAAGCCGCGGCTCAAGAGGAAATTGACTATATTTTAAAAAATTCAAACTTTTCTGATGAAGTGGTGTCCAATTCTGCTTAACAGACCTTGGCTTCCACTCAAACTCACTTCGGTGAGTTTTTTTATTCACCCTTGTTTTGCTCGGCTGATGTAGTCTGTCTCGATCTCAAACCAACACATCAACCATAAACGATAAAGTATTGCCCACACCATAACCAATCGCCAACAAACTACCAATCCAAATCAGGCCACCGGTCACGTTGTACCACATAAAAGTCGCCAAGCTCATATGCCCTGCGCCCGCAGCAAAAGGCGCGAAAGAACGCACAAAAGGAATAAAACGTGCCACTAAAATGGTTTTACCGCCATGCTTTAAGAAATATTGATTGGTCTTCATCATATATTCGGGTTTCAGCCAACGCGAATGCTGATGGGCAAATTTAAAGCCCAGCTTCTGACCTGTATAATAATTGACGATATAACCCAATACCGCAGCAATCATCATCAAAATACCCATGGTGTGGATATGGATTAAATCCGAGCTGGAACATAAGGCACCAATGGCAATCAGTAAACTGTCACCTGGCAAAAAGAACATAAAAACGAAGCCCGTTTCTGCAAAAATAATCAGAAAAAGAATCGCATAAATCCAAAGGCCGTATTCTGCAAGCAGTACGGGCAATAATTGTTCTAGATGGAGAAAAAAATCAATCATTGTCACCTATCCGTGCAATGAACTGCGTACTATCTTTCATCATACTCAATTGCTTACCTATTCATTTCAAAAGAAAAACTCCCTCATTTTGGGCAAATAGGGAGCTCATCTTTTGTCTATTCTTGCTGCAATCTAAACGATTTTTCTATTTCAAGAAACCATTTTGTGCCAAAAAGTCTAAACTAATTTTAGATTGTGGGGTAGTTTCCGTAGCTTTATCGCCCATCATCAGCCGTTCAATGTAGCGTGCTAACACATCCACTTCAAGGTTCACTTGACTGCCTGCCTTCCACGTTCCAATGTTGGTTCGTTCAGCCGTATGTGGAATTAAATTGAGGCTTAAAATACGCCCACGCAAATGATTAATGGTTAAACTGATCCCATCAACCGTGATCGAGCCTTTTTCTGCCAAGTAACGTGCAATCTCAGCTGGCGCAGTCACTTCAAAATAAAGCGAACGTGCATCTTCACGCACAACGGTGATTTCACCCACAGCATCGACATGACCTGACACAATGTGTCCACCAAAACGTGTGGTGGGCAACATCGCCTTTTCCACATTTACACGTTGGCCAACTTTCCAGTGGGTCAGTGTGGTTCGGTTCAAACTCTCACGTGAGACATCGGCAGCATACCAGTGCTCACCCCAGTCAATCACCGTGAGGCAAATGCCATTGGTGGCAATCGAGTCACCCAAATGTACATCTGACATATCAAGATCCGTACCAATGCGCAACCGCACATCGCCACCGACATTTTGTACGCTTTCAACTGTGCCTAGACTTTCGATGATCCCTGTAAACATTTCTGATTTCTACCTCTATATTTTTACCACAGCGCCAACTGTGTCGTGACCCCAGATGTATCAACCCCACCCAATTCGGCATAATGGTACAATTGTCCCAGTAGCTGACGAATTGGCGGACCTGACTTAGCATGGGTATCAGTGATCACAATAAACTCTAACACACGCGCACGCTCAGACTGACGCTGCTTACTCACTCGATAACGCGGTACATCCTGCGTTAATAAAGTCACACGACCTCGCTCCAAATTGGCTTTGAGCAAGTCCCCTGCTTCAATATTACCATCGGTTGAATAACTGGTCAGAATGTAACGTGCATTGATGGTGGAAAGTAATTTTTCATATGCCTCTTTGGCGTACTTTGACGAGTTATAAGGACTCGGGCGCTCTTTGCGCCACGCACGGTCAATTCCGCTTTTAAAACCTTTGGTATCTGGTGTCGGCAAATCCACCTGATCCCATAGCGTTAAAGCATTTAAGACATGATAATTACTGCTGTAAGCATGCTGGTTATAGGGTGGATCTAGATAGGCTACATCGACCTCAAAACTACTCATTTGGTTTGCCAAATGCTGCGCATCGACACACCACATTTCAGCCATCGGGTTCTTTTGCTTATTATCACCCACTTCACTAAAACGACTTGGGGTCAACCACAACAAGGATTCAATCCGCTCTAGCGCTGTTTGGGTTTTACCGCCCCAACCGTGGTGGAAGCTTTTAAAGACGCCGGAAGTATTGCTGACAAAACTTGCAGAATACAGCAGCGGTGCCAGTAAAGCAGACATCTCCACATCATCGATTGCCCCTTGTGCCTGCCATGTGGCAATTTGCTGACGAATCGCATCAATGCGCATGCCGTTGCGACGCTTAAAGAACAAACGATCTCGGCTTGGATCATAGATTTCATCATTTCGCGGACACAGATTATGCGTTACCCAGCCCTTAACTTCAGGCAAGCGGTTTAAATAATCAATGGCTTTTTGATAACCACCCAACTCTTTAAATGCAGGCGCTTCGGTACAAGCCAAAATGGCATGGTTCAGCGCATGGCTATACGGCTCCCAGTCATTGGCAATCACGCGATAACCATTTTGACGTGCCAAACGCGACACCACGCCCGAACCCGCAAAGAAGTCAGCAAAAATAGGCGCACGACCATCTGCACGGTTTAAAGTCCCTGTACTCTCAAGCGCTTCTAAAATCAGATGCAACAGACGGCGCTTATTCCCCAAATAAGGAACAAGTTGATGAAATAGATATTCATCGGTGGTACGTGCCGCGTGACGACGTTTATGATAAACCGTAGACTCTGAACTCATAATGACTCTTGAGAAGGGATAAGCGTTAAGCGCACATCATCACCCAATTGTGTGACATCCATGAGCTTAAAGCGGAGTTGCTCTGCCATCTGAGAAAACTCAGCATTGAACATTGCACGTGCAGACTGACCCAATAAGGTCGGTGCCACATAACTAATCATTTCATCGACCAACTTCTCTTGTAAAAAAGCCGTCGATAACGTTGCACCTGCTTCAACCATGACATCGTAAATCTGATGCGATTGAACCAACTGCTTTAATAACTGATCTAAAGGCTGTACAGCAAACTGTAGCACACCTAAATCGGCCAATGCTTGACGATAAGGCCCCATTACCATCACGGTATCTGGTTGCTGTAAAATTTGGGCCGTCAAAGGCAAGCGTCCTTGACGGTCTAACACCAGACGTTTCGGTTGTACAACCATTGTCAGATCCGCAACACCCTGAAGCTGTCTAACATTGAGCTGAGGATCATCGGCCAGTACCGTTTCAATCCCCGTGATCACGACACCAGAAATGGCACGAAAATGCTGAACATCCAACCGTGCGGCTGGGCCTGTAATCCATTTCGACTCACCCGAAGCCATCGCCGTTCGACCATCTAAACTAGAGGCAACTTTTAAACGCACATAAGGCATGCCAGTAGCCATGGCTTTTAAAAAACCCGCATTCAACTGATGCGCTTCGATTTGGCAAATACCGACATCGACCTCAATGCCTGCTTCTTTTAAAATTTGTACCCCTTTACCAGCCACCAAGGGGTTGGGGTCTGGACAGGCAATCACAACGCGCGCCACACCTGCCTCGACCAAACCTTTGGCACACGGCGGTGTACGCCCATAATGTGCACAAGGTTCTAAAGTGACATAAGCCGTTGCGCCTTGGGTCTGTTCGCCCGCTTCGCGCATCGCAAAAACTTCTGCATGTGGCTGACCCGCTTTAGGGTGATAACCTGTCCCCAGCAACAGCCCATCTTTGACAATGACACAGCCTACATTTGGATTTGGCTTGGTGCTGTATTGACCTTTCAGTGCTAAAGCAATCGCTTGTTTCATCCAAGCTTGATCGGCGTGTAAAGCACTAGACTGTAATTCAGACATGGATGCCAACTCGCTTAATGTTCACGTTGTTGCATTTGTTCAATTTGGTGGCGAAAAGCATCCACATCTTGAAAGTCTTGATAGACCGATGCAAAACGTACATACGCAACATGATCCAACGAAAATAAAGATTGCATGACAATTTCACCAATGGTGCGTGATTTCACATCACGCTCACCTAAACGGCGGATTTGCAGCTGAATATCGCTCAAGACGGTTTCAATTTGCTCTTGCGTCACGGGACGTTTTTGTAAAGCATGCATCAAGGAACGACGCAATTTTGCTTCATCAAAAGGTTCACTTTTGCCATCCGACTTGATCACACGAGGCATGACCACTTCATAACTTTCAAAGGTTGTGAATCGTTCACCACAACTAATACATTCACGACGACGACGAATTTGACAACCTTCAGCGGCCAAACGTGAGTCGATCACTTTACTGTCTTCAGCGTTGCAAAATGGACAATGCATAGTGGTTAAATTGAACAAATTTGAATGGTTTTAGAGTGTAGCAAAAATTCGGTGTTTTGTAGAGTTTTACGCTAGATATAGAAAAAAAACAGCCCTTTCGGGCTGTTTCACACAATATATTGATTATACTGTTTATTTATTATTCTATTGATTAGTCTACGCGTTCGCCATGTTGGCTCAAGTCTAGGCCCATACGTTCATCATCAGATTCAACGCGAATTCCAATCACTTGATCAATCACTTTTAAGATAATGAAGGTTAATACTGCTGAGTATGCGATCGTTGCCAATACCCCTTCAACTTGAACCCAAAGTTGATGCATCACATCACTTGGTGCTTTGTCGCCCATGATGAAGTCGCTTGCAAAGAATGCTGTTAAGATTGCACCGACAATACCACCCACACCGTGTAAACCAAACGCATCTAAAGAGTCATCGGCTTTTAAAGCACGCTTCAATGCACTGATACCCCAGAAGCACACCACACCACCGATTAGACCCATCGCCAGTGCACCGCCGACAGTCACAAATCCTGCTGCTGGTGTAATCACTACCAGACCAGCAACCGCACCAGATGCAGCACCAAGTACTGAGCCTTTACCACGTGCAACTTTTTCAGTGATTAGCCAAGAGATTGCCGCTGCTGCTGCTGCTACTTGAGTCACGAGCAATGCATAACCTGCTGAGCCGTTTGCGCCCAATGCAGAACCACCGTTAAAACCAAACCAACCGACCCACAGTAGGCTTGCACCCACAACGGTTAATGCCAAGTTGTGTGGAGCCATTGATTCACGGCCTAAGCCCATACGTTTTCCGAGCATATATGCAGCAACCAAACCCGCCACACCTGAGTTGATGTGTACAACGGTACCGCCAGCAAAGTCGAGTGCGCCATCATTTGCTAACCAACCACCGCCCCATACCCAGTGAGTAATTGGTGCATAGACCACGACTACCCAAATCGAGATGAAAGCGATAAATGCGCCGAATTTCATCCGTTCTGCAATTGAACCACTAATAATGGCAACGGTAATGATGGCAAAGGTCATTTGGAAAATAACGAATAGAACTTCAGGAATCGTCCCTGTGAGTGCGTCTGTGGTAATCCCAGTCAGCATGAACTTATCTAAGCCACCGATAAAGGCATTGCCCTCACCAAAGGCCAATGTATAACCAATGATGACCCATGCAATACTCACCACTGCCGCAGCAACAAAGCTATGTGCCATTGTACTTAAGACGTTTTTCTTACGAACCATGCCGCCGTAGAATAACGCTAAACCTGGAATGGTCATTAATAAAACCAGTGCTGTGGAAACTAAAATCCACGCCGTATCACCTGTATCTAATGTTGGTTCTTCTTCTGCAGGTGCGGGTGCTTCTACTGGAGCAGCAACGGCTTCAACCGCTTGTACTGCTGGAGCAGCCACATCCATTGTTTCAACCACTGTGACTTGTTCTGATGGAGTTGGTGCTGTTGCTGCTTCTTCAGCCCAAGCAACAGAACCACCTAAAAGTGCGCCAGATAAGCTCAGCGCGAATAGCATCTTTTTCATTCGTATCCCCCAACCTAATTTGTGCGAGTTATGTGTTACTCAGCAAACTTCATGCCAAATTAAACGGCATCGGCACCTGTTTCACCTGTACGGATACGGATGACTTGCTCTAAATTTGTGACAAAAATTTTACCGTCACCAATTTTTCCTGTGCTAGCCACACGTGTGATTGACTCAATCACCGCGTCGACCATTTCATCACTGATCGCGATTTCGATTTTTACTTTTGGTAAGAAATCAACAACATATTCAGCGCCACGATAAAGTTCAGTATGACCCTTTTGACGACCAAAGCCTTTGACTTCAGTTACCGTGATCCCTTGAACACCAATTTCAGACAGTGCTTCACGCACATCATCCAATTTAAACGGTTTTACAATTGCAGTTACGAGCTTCATGTTTGTTTTCCTTCGGCTTATTTCACCAGTAAGGTTTTATGTTCAAATTTCATGCCAAAAATTCTTAGGTTGGGGGGAAAAGAAAGTCTGACATGAGTTTTCTTTATACCCTATTCTATACATTTAAATGCGTTTTGAGCTTCAAAATTCAGGTTTTTTAGTCGAAGATTTATGATTTTTTTACAATCGATGAAATCATATTTCATCTGAAAGGCTATAGAGTCAGAAGCAGCAATGGTACACTGCTGTCACTTCTCCAACTGTTGGATATAGAAATGATTGAAACTTTATTACAAGCCATACTGGAACAAGTCGAACAACCTAAACAAGACTTAGAACATAATTTACGCGCACTGCTGAATGAAGCAGTCACCAAGATGGATTTGGTTTCCAAAGATGAAATTGAACGTCAACGTACTGCACTGAATAATGCCAATTTGCGTTTAAATGACTTATTGAAACAAGTAGAAGTTTTAGAGTTACGCATTCAGAACAAAAAATGAGCACCTGTTTGGTGCAACAAAAGACGCATAACGAATTAAAATAATGCACTATAATGGAACAAAAGATGTCTTTTGCCAAAATTAACACTCGAGCTTTGCTCGGTTTACACGCACCTTCGGTTGAAGTTGAAGTTCATCTGAGCCAAGGACTACCCTCTTTAACCATTGTGGGGCTTCCTGAAGCAGCCGTTCGGGAAAGCAAAGATCGGGTGCGCTCCGCCATTATCAATAGTGGCTTTCAGTTTCCGACTAAACGCCTCACCATCAACCTTGCGCCCGCAGATCTGCCCAAAGACAGCTCACGACTGGATTTGCCTATTGCACTGGGTATTTTAATTGCCTCTGGTCAGCTCCCTGAGCAAGGAACTGAAAATTTTGAATTTATAGGTGAGTTGGCACTTGATGGGCAACTGCGACCAATTTCAGGTACTTTAAGTATTGCGATTGCCTGCCAGCAAGCTGGACATCAACTGATTTTACCTGAGGCCAATGCGCAAGAAGCCTCTCAACTGCCCAACTTTCAAGTATTTGCAGCGCAACATTTAAAACAAGTCTGTGAGCATCTGTCGCAAAACCATCTCATCCAACAGTTTCAGCCCACGGCGCTAAAAGCCTCTCAACACTACAAATTTGATTTGGCCGATGTTAAAGGTCAACTGCGTCCGAGACGTGCCTTAGAGATTGCGGCAGCAGGTGGTCATTCTTTACTGTTTAAAGGACCGCCAGGGACAGGTAAAACTCTATTGGCTTCACGTTTAGCCAGTATTCTACCGCCCTTGAACACGCAAGAGAATTTGGAAGTGGCGAGTATTTACTCGGTGGCCAATCATCAACATCCTTTTGGACAGCGGCCATTTCGTGCACCGCACCATACAGCTTCTGCAGTTGCCTTAGTCGGTGGCGGGTCACAACCCAAACCCGGTGAAATTACTTTGGCACATAAAGGCGTGCTGTTTTTAGATGAACTACCAGAGTTTGACCGCAAGGTTTTAGAGGTTTTAAGACAGCCGATTGAAGCCAAAGAGATTGTGATTTCACGTGCTTCACGGCAGATCACCTTTCCAGCCAATTTTCAACTGATTGCTGCAATGAATCCGTGTCCCTGTGGTTATGCTTTTAATCAAGATAGCCGTTGCCAGTGCTCTGCCGAGGCGATTAAACGCTACCAAAACCGCATTTCAGGGCCTTTGCTGGATCGGATTGATTTACATATTGATGTACCACCCTTGCATGCTTCTGAATTGCAAGACACACAAGCCGTGGAAGACTCGGCAACTGTGCGCGAGCGTGTAATTCAAGCTTATCAATGGCAAATGCAACGCCAAGCTTGTCTCAATATGGGTTTATCACCCAAACAACTCGAACAATTCGCACCACTAGATGGACAAGCGGCTTTAATCTTTGAAAAAGCACAACAGCGTTTAAATTTGTCTGCTCGGGGTTATCATCGTATTTTAAGAGTGGCCAGAACCATTGCGGATTTGGCCCAGTCAGAGCACATCCAAACAGGACATTTGACCGAAGCTCTCTCCTACCGACAGCAAAACGCCTAAAATTGCTAAATTCCACATAGAAAAACCCCTCCAGTCCTATGGACTAGAGGGGTTTTGGAGATGCTAAAACTTAGAAAGTTTTAGTTAAAGTAAATACTGCACCTGTTTCTACACCACGTGCTGTCGCATGATTCATATCATCAGTATCAATATTGGTTCCTACCGCTGCTAACTCTGCTGTTGCGCCAGAAATAGACTGGAATGCATAGGTCACCCCCACTTTCCAATCGACATAATTGTCATCATCACCAAATGAATATTTGTCTTCATCACTGACCACGGTATAACCCACATTCGCGACACCACCAAAGCCCGTTGAACCAAATGGAATTGCATACCCAGCATTGATGTTCCAGCTGTCTGTATCTGCCGCAACATAGTCATTGGTATAGTTTACATTGGTCAGTAGGCTGTCCCCTTCAGTAAAGACACTCGCAAAGGTTAATTTGCCATAAAACTCTAACCAGTTCAGATCATCTGCACTTGGATAGTTGTAGTACACCATACCCACATCAAGCACAGGCTTGCTGGCAAAGCTTTCTAATGTTGTTGCAAAACCAATCGATGGATCGAGTTCTAAGCTCGGTGAACCTTCGCCAAAATCAACATTTGAACCCCAAAGCCCCAAATACAAGCCTGAGTCATGTGCCAAAGTAAAGCCCGCTTGTACCGCTGGATCATTTTGGGTTTGAGTTAAACCACGGAAACGATAGTCGGTTGTTACAGCAGCACTTCCGCTAAAAGAGAAACCAAACGGTAATGCTGGCTCGTCATCTGCGAAAGTGAATGTAGAAGCTGAAGCCACCACAGCTAAAGATAATGCTTTAAGTGCAAATTTCATTGTTTGATTCCCCCACATCGTATCCGACGTTTTTTGGTTATTTCGATAAACTCATGTAGGTAGTAGCAATAGCTATGCCACATTCAATTCAACATCAGATACACTTTTCATAATATTATTTTAAGCAATTGTTTTAATTAAATTTATATAAAATATAAAAAATTGAGCTCATACTCAGCTTGATCGTTAAACATCTTCGCGGTGAATTGAAGCCAAGCTCAACAACCAAACATAATTGTTTACAATATGCGCTATTTTGAGACTCATCTTTGGAACGTACGTTTTTAAGTGCATAAAAAAAGTGCATCACCAACCGATCTGGATGTACTTTTCATATCTACAGAATTTAGAAGTTGTAAGTTAAACCCAGTACCAAATGGTCTTCTAAATCCTCTCCCATACGATTATGTACACCATAAATATAATCCGCAGACATCTCGATACCTGTCTCTGCAAAGGGTCTACTCAACCCTAAGCGAACTTCATTAACAGTAAAGTTCTTCTCTGTAGTAAGTATGGCATCATCATGCTGACGATAAATCGATGCACCAATTGAACTATTGAGTTGAAAGTTTTGTGGAAGTGCATAATGATGTGCAAGGCTTAAATAGGTATCGCCTGCATTGGCATAGCTCACATCCACTAAAGCCACCGTGACGCCTACATCAAAGTCTTTATAGCTCAGACTATTTACAAACTCCGCTCCAGTCGTACTTCGGCGTTCTGTGCGATCTTCACTATAGACCGAGCCGCCATCATTATATAAATAAGTCACAATATGTGAGCGGTAGCTTAAATCTGGGCTGAGTGTACCTGCATAACCCATATAAAAATCATGCTCAACACCATGATCTTTGCTGATATTCGCTGCATCATAATTCAGTGTCGAACCCCAATAACCTGCATATAGGCCAGATGAATGTTCATATTCAAGCCCTGCTTGCAGGGTCGGCTGGTCATTTTCAATACCGCCACGATAGATATACTGACTGAGCACAGCAAGGCTTCCACTAAGTCTACCTTCTGAGCTTTGTTGCTGTGGCTCACTTGCGTTGACCGACAAACTGCCAGTGAAAAAAATTAAAAATAGTGCAATTTTATGTGAATTCTTATGCATTTAAGCTCTCAAAATTTCTTTAGACATGAATCATTTACTGATTCCATACCCATAAATTTTAAAGCTATTTTTTAACATTGGGTCAATTTTACCTAGGCAACTGCTGTGTAATTCATCGTTTGCCAATCTGGATATGGGTGATCTTGAGCTGATTCCAGAAGCCAAAAGATGGCTGAACGCTTTGATTCATAAGCTAAAACGACTTCACAGTCTATATATTATATTCTGCGATACATAGCATAAAAAAAATGAAGAAGAAAAAAATAATTCGATGTTTTATAAAGATTTATTTTAGCAAACCTAATATTTTAACCAAAATTAAAATATTTCAAACATATCACTTACAAAAAAATGCATTACTTTAGTTGAATATGTTAAATAAAAATGACAATTTTTCAGCGATTACTTATACAATTGCTGCTCTCTTTCCATCCAATTTGTATAAGGTTCGCTCCCCAATGCAAAACACAAAAAAATTAGCATTAGCAGTTTTAGTACAAACTGCACTTATATCAACAGCTTTTGCGAGTGAGCAAAGTGAATCTAAAGGTTTCGTTGAGGACGCTGAAGGATCAGTGCTATTCCGTACAGGTTATTTAACCCGTGACAAGAAAAATGGTGCAGCTGATACAAGTTCAGCAGCTCAAACAGCGATGGTCAAAATTGAGTCTGGTTATACTCAAGGTATCGTTGGCTTTGGTGTCGGCATTATTGGCGATACATCATTTAAATTGGGGAAAAATGGTCACACTGACAACCAAATGATCCCAACACATCCGCAAAACAATGCTGATGGCACAAAAGATGCGTATGACTACTGGACACGTGGTGGCGGTATCGTAAAAGCACGTATTTCAAATACTGAAGTACGTTACGGTACACACGTTCTAGACTTACCAGTACTCGCAAGTAACACAACACGTTTAGTGCCTGAATACTTTGAAGGTGTTTTGGCTACAAGTCGTGAGATTAATGGTCTTGAATTAACAGCGGGTAAATTTACTAAAGACCAAATGTCACACCAAATCAATACTGACGGCAACCATTTAGACCGTGCTGTGGTTTGGGGTGCAAAATATAAGTTTAATGATGCATTTAATGCATCTTACTTTGGCTTAGACAGCAAAGACGCATTAGATCGTCACTATGTGAATGCCAACTACAAGCAAGCTTTGGCAAACAACAGCTCTTTAACCTATGACTTCAGCGGTTATCACACTGAGTGGGATAAAGGCGCAAGCGCATTATCTTCTACGTTACCTGATACTTCATCTAACCGTAGTAATAATATCTGGGCATTGTCTGGTACATATAACCAAGATGCACACAATGTTATGCTTGCTTACCAACAAAGCACTGGTAACACAGGCTATGCATACGGCGAAAATGCTGACGGCTTCCAAAGTATCTATCTACCAAACTCTTACCTTTCTGACTTTAACGGTCGTGGTGAAAAGTCTGTGCAAGTTCAATATAGCCTAGACTTTGCAGGTTACGGTGTTCCTGGCCTAAGCTGGACAACTGCATATGTTTATGGTTGGGATATTGATACAGCAACTGATGACAACGCGAAAGAAAGCGAACTCTTTAACCAAGTTAAATATACAGTTCAATCTGGTTTTGCTAAAGATGCAAGCTTACGTTTACGTTACTCTCACTATCGTAATGATGATGCTTACGCAAACGATTACTACATGCCAGACACCAACGAATGGCGTATTTGGTTAGACATTCCTGTGAAATTCTTCTAATTTCTACGGAAAAGCTAATCTAATAAAAAAACCTGCACAATGTGCAGGTTTTTTTATTGAAGCCTACAATCAAACACAGTTCAATAGGGGCTTCACAGACAGACTTATTTTGCTGCTTCAATTGCTTTAAGCACTTCTTGCTTAGCAACTTCAGAACCTTCCCAACCTGTTAATTTAACCCACTTTCCTGGCTCTAAGTCTTTATAGTGCGCGAAGAAGTGTTCAACTTGTTGAATCAGTAAAGGCGGAAGATCGGTATATTCTTTCACGTCTTTATAAATTGGCGTTAACTTGTCATGTGGAACTGCGATTAATTTCGCATCGATACCACCGTCATCTTCCATGTTCAATTTACCTACAGGACGGCAACGAATCACTGAACCTGGTTCAACTGGATGTGGCGTTACAACAAGTACATCTAATGGATCACCATCTTCAGACAAGGTATTTGGTACATAACCATAGTTCGCTGGGTAGAACATTGCTGTACCCATGAAACGATCTACAAAAAGTGCATCCGAATCTTTATCAATTTCATATTTGATTGGTGCTGCATTTGCAGGAATTTCGATGATCACGTAGATATCGTTCGGTGCATCTTTACCCGCAGGGATATTGCTGTAGCTCATAACATCACTCTTTAACAAGTTAAATCTTTTAAAAAACCGCATCGATTATAACGGTTTTTGAGAAAAAAATATTTCTGCGATTATACATCCACTGGGTGAAAATATGTATGTTTCGCACTTAGCCCATTGTCAGTCGAATGACCAACAATAATAAACAAATAGGACAAAGCAGTGACAACAGCCAAACGATCGTACGGAGTGTCGACCAGTTGGCCAAATAGCAAATCCCATACACCACACGAAAGACAAGATAGGCAATACCAAAGGTCATGGTGACCACTTGCGGAATCACCATATATTCAGCCATTAAAATGGCGGCAATAAATAAGGGTAAACTCTCAAAGCTATTTTGCTGTGCCGCATTGGCACGTGCTGCCAAACCAGTCGTCTTGGCGAGAAATTCACGCGGATGTTGATTATCTTTGGCGCGAAATCCTGCTGTTTTTTTAGCAATGATTGTAAATACGTAAGGCAGTAAACAAGCAATTAAAATGAGATAAATAATCCCGCTAATGCTTTGCATTGGTTTTTTCTCATCAAGATCATTTCAAAGGCTATCATAGCATGGCATTCCGAGGATAAATTTGGTTAAATTATAGTGTTTTTATAATTTCCCGATGAGACTCCTGCATGGCTAGCCCTGATCAAAAAGAAATGTTCGACGTGCTCAAAATTCAGCGCCAACATCAACGCCAAGTGGATCGTGTTTTAAAGATTGTGCTTCCCGTTACGGCTTTTTTATTGGCAGTCATTTGTGCCAATATGAATATTGGTTCGACTCTTGGCACACTGGTCATGCTGATCATTGCATTTTGGATGGTGGGGATTAAACGTCAAAACCTATGGTCTTGGTTGCTTGCAGTGACTGTCTATTGTCTGATCGATAATGTCCTGAGTTTTGGTAGTTTTGCTTTCCCAGCTTTTAGTCGTCAGTGCGGTACGATGCTGACCTTTGTTGGCATCTTGGGCATTGGCCGCCCCTATATTGACCGCTGGTTAATGAAAAATTAAATGCGAACAATAAAAAAAGCGCCTTACGGCGCTTTTTTTATTTGAACTTAAGCTGTTTTACGTAAATCTTTACGTAGGATTTTACCTACGTTTGATTTCGGTAACTCATCCAGGAATTCAACATAACGCGGACGCTTATAACCCGTTAGGTTCTCTTTCGCAAAGGCCAAGACTTCTTCTGTAGTTAAAGATGGATCTTTCTTCACCACAAACAGTTTTGGTACTTCACCTGATTTTTCATCAGGTACACCAATGGCAGCCACTTCCAATACTTTAGGATGCTTTGAAACCACTTCTTCGATTTCTGAAGGGTAAACGTTAAAGCCTGACACCAAAATCATGTCTTTCTTACGGTCTACAATTTTCACATAGCCGCGAGGGTCCATGACACCAATGTCACCCGTACGGAAGAAACCATCTTCAGTCATCACTTTAGCCGTTTCATCTGGACGGTTCCAATAGCCACGCATCACTTGTGGGCCACGGATTGAAATCTCACCTTGTTCACCCAGTGCAACTTCCTTACCATCATCATCCAAAATTGCAACTTCAGTTAATGGCAATGGAATACCAATTGTGCCACTGAACTCTTCTGACGCTGGCGGATTTGCCGTTGCCACAGGTGAAGTTTCAGATAGGCCGTAACCTTCAATGATGTTGGTTCCAGTAATTCGCTTCCACGCTTCTGCTGTAGAAGGAAGCACAGCCATACCACCGCCCATCGCCATTTTCAATTTGCTGTGGTCGAGTTGCTTAAACTCTTCATTGTTCACTAAAGCATTGAATAGTGTATTCACTGCTGGGAAGAATGATGGTTGATATTTACGTAACTCTTTCATCACCGCAGGTAAGTCACGCGGGTTTGGAATCAAAACGTTGGCTTGACCTTTGTACATGCCATACATTGCGCAAACCATGAACGCAAAAATATGATATAGCGGTAATGCACAGAAAATGCGGTCATCAGGTTGACCATCTTGTGCACCAAATTTACTTTGGAAAATACCATCACACTGCAACATGTTCGCCACAAGGTTGCGATGCGTCAGTTCTGCACCTTTAGATACCCCTGTAGTACCGCCAGTATACTGAAGCACGGCTGTGTCACTTAACGTTAAGTTCGGGCGCTTATAGTTACTCGCGCTGACTTTCGACATCGCTGCGTTAAAGCGAATATGGCCAGGAATATTCCATGCTGGAATTTGCTTACGTACTGAACGTAATACAAAGTTCACCAGTGTGCCTTTTAATGCACCCAACATGTCACCTACAGAGGCAATCACGACATGTTTAACTGGCGTTTTACCATTAATCGCTTGATAAACAGAGGCAAAGTTTTCGATGATCACTAAAACTTCTGAACCCGAGTCATTTAACTGATGTTCAAGTTCACGCGCGGTATACAGTGGATTGACGTTAACCAGTACTAAACCTGCACGGAATACACCCAAAGCAACAATAGGATACTGAAGGACGTTCGGCATCATCACAGCGACACGTGAGCCTTTTGCTAGACCCAAACTTTGTAAATACGTTGCAAATTTACGGCTTGCTTCCTCTAACTCACTAAAAGTGAGCACTTTATCCATAAAGATAAAAGCATCACGAGAGCCAAATTTTTGGAAATTTCGTTCAAAAACATCTACTAATGACGTGTTTTCTGGTGGCAATTCTACAGTCTCTGGAATCCCCGTTTTTTGGTATTCTGCGAACCAAATTTTTTCCATATCGCCCGATTCTCCTATCAGTAATCCTTAAATTTCAACTATTGTTCTCAATATTAAGCGCTCTTTATTTAACTTGTGTTGCTTAATACTGCATCCATTTCTCGCATACATACCATATATAACGTATTTTGATCAATGGATGCTAGTTTTATCTCTGAACTAACAGTTTATTTGCTTTTTGATAACCACGTGGTAATAACTGCCCTTTTGATGCTCTTTTGCCTATGTATTTTTGCAAGTCATCACCCTTCAATTTTAATTGCTGCTGTCCTGCAACGACTTGCAGTATTTCATCTAGCGTTAATCTTGTCATGAATACAATTTGATCTTTCTCTTCAAGTTGTATCAATTTATTACCTTTACCTTTATTCAAAATAGGTAACTCTGACAACTCTAAAATCAACAAACGACCCGTTGAGGTCAATAATGCCAAATGGGTGGCTTGATCAACACTGGTTAACGGCATGACTGTGGCTTTTTCAGGTAAAGTTAAGAAGGCTTTCCCTGCTTTTGCATTGGTATCTAGCTGTTTTGCCTGTGTTTTAAAACCATACCCTTTGCTACTCAGCGCCACGACTTCGGTTTCATCATCAGCAATGAAGACTTGTTTAAAACCGACACCACTGGCTGGAGACAATTTTGAACTCAACGGTTCTCCCAGACCACGCGCGGACGGTAGGCTATTAATGGCTAAGGCATAACTACGCCCTGACTCATCCAGCACATACACGCGCTGATTCGATTTGCCTTGTGCATGACTGAGGTATTGATCGCCCGCACGGAAGTTCAAGTTTTCAGCATCAACTTCATGACCTTTGGCTGAGCGAATCCACCCCGCTTCAGACAACACCACAGTCACAGGATCAGCAGGCATGAAATCCTGCTCACTCATCGCCGTCGCTTCTGCACGATGCACGATTGGTGAACGACGGTCATCGCCGTATTTTTTCGCATCATCTTTGAGTTCATTGATGATCAAAGCTTTTAAAGACTCAGGATTGGCCAACTGTTCACGAATCAGTGCAGCTTTGGCTTCTAACTCTTCTTGCTCACGGCGCATTTCCATTTCTTCAAGTCGGGCCAAATGACGCAACTTAAGTTCTAAAATGGCTTCGGCCTGAATATCATCAATATTAAAACGTGACATCAACTCCGCTTTGGGCTGTTCTTCTTCACGAATAATACGAATCACTTCATCAATATTTAAATAGGCAATAATCAAACCGCCCAATATATGTAAGCGTTTTTCAATTTTATTCAGGTGATATTGCAAACGACGGGTGACGGTTTCCTTTCGAATTTCAATCCACTCCAGCAAAATACGACGAATCGATTTCACTTGTGGACGGCCATCCGCACCAATCATGTTCATATTGACCCGATAGCTCGACTCAAGATCAGTGGTGGCAAAAAGGTGACTCATCACCGCTTCAGCATCAATCCGATTTGAACGCAGTACAATCACCAAACGGGTTGGGTTTTGATGATCCGATTCATCTCGTACATCGCTCACCAAAGGCAGTTTTTTCGCCTGCATTTGATCTGCAATTTGCGAAATGACTTTCGAGCCTGATACTTGATAAGGCAAGTCTGTGATCACAATTTCATTTTTTTCGATGCGATACACCGAACGCATACGGTAACTGCCCCGACCTGTGCTTTGTATTTTTAACAGCTCTTCAGGCGGCGTAATAATTTCTGCTTTGGTCGGCAAATCGGGGGCAGGAATATATTCTGCAACTTTTTCGTCGCTTAAATTTGGATTGCGAATTAAGGCAATGGTACCTTTCACGACTTCACGCAGGTTGTGTGGTGGAATGTCCGTAGCCATACCAACTGCGATACCTGTGGTGCCATTTAACAATATATTCGGGATACGTGCAGGTAAAGTCACAGGCTCTTTCATCGAACCATCAAAGTTGTCCTGCCAGTCACAAGTCCCCTGTCCCAGTTCAGACAAAAGCACTTCACTATACTGAGATAATTTGGCTTCGGTATAACGCATCGCCGCGAACGATTTCGGATCATCGGGAGAACCCCAGTTACCTTGACCTTCAATAAATGGATAACGATAACTAAAAGGCTGCGCCATCAGCACCATCGCTTCATAGCAGGCCGAATCACCATGCGGGTGATACTTACCGAGCACATCGCCAACGGTACGCGCAGATTTTTTGGGTTTACCGCTGTGTTTCAGCCCCAATTCACTCATGGCATACACAATACGGCGTTGTACAGGTTTTAAACCATCGCTGATATGCGGTAAGGCACGATCCATGATCACGTACATGGCGTAATTGAGATATGCTTGTTCAGTAAATTCTGCTACGGAACGGTTTTCTGTCGCTTGATGCGCAAGGTTCGTCATAACAACCTGTCATCCTAATTAATCGTTTTTTGTTTAAGTTCTTATGCTATGTCGCAGGCTCTGCCTATACAAGTGAAAGCGTACACCACTACGACAAATTGCGTCTTTAGATGTTCCTAGTGTCGTAAAATTATCCATTTTTTTTAAAATGAGCAACTAATTATTTTGAAGTTCAGTTCTTGTGTTCATCTCTGCTCGTCAATGATAACAGTGAAGTAACTTCAGCCCTTTCAACTTGATCGATACGATCGACAAAAAATCGGGGTGTCCTCGCCCAAAATGCGACACAACCAACCGAGTAGATCACATCAATCAAGTCGCAGCTATTTTAAATAGCCTCATCATGCGCGGGGCTAACTTTTATCAAAATACAACGTTGAGAGGCTACGTTTTGGCCGAGCAGATTGAATTCTTATTACTGAGTTGGATCTTGTTATCGGCTATTTTCAGATCCATCATCTAGATTTTATGTTGATGCTTACTGAAGACTGAGAGTCTCAGCACATCTGACTCTCAATCTTCAGCGCGGACTAAATTACAGTCCAATTTCTTCCAATGTTTTGCCTTTGGTCTCTTCACCCAAAATCAAAATTACCGCTGCCACCGCAAGCAATACCGCGGTAAACATCATGAAAATTGCACTAAATCCATTGCTCTGTACCATCATATGCGTCACCACCATCGGCGCGACAATACCACCCATACGACCAATGGCCGATGCCCAGCCCGAACCAAAAGCCCGGATATTGGTTGGATATTGCTCTGGGGTATAGGTATACAACACCCCCCATGCACCGAGGTTAAAGAATGACATCAGACAGCCCCAGAACATGATCATGCTCACAGTGTCAGCTTGACCAAAGAAATACGCGGAAACTGCACACATGCCAATAAAACCAGCCAGGGTTGCTTTACGTCCCAGCTTTTCGACCAACCATGCTGCGGCCACATAGCCTGGCAGCTGTGCCAAAATCATCACCAAGACATATTCAAAAGACTGAACAATGCTATACCCCTGCTTCACCAGCAAACTGGGTAACCATGTAAAAATGCCATAATACGAATAAACAATACCAAACCAAATCAGCCATAACATCAAGGTTCTACGTGCAAATACCCCCGACCAGAGCTGGGTAAAAGACACGGTCTTTTTTTCTGCTACTGGTTTAACGATGATATGTTCAATGACTTCCACACCGCATTGACGTTCAATCTGCTGCACCAAGGCGTGGGCTTCTACAATGCGGCCACGGTTGATGAGATAAGGAATTGACTCAGGCACTTTGAACCAAATCACAATGGCGTATAGTGCAGGAATCCCACCGATTAAGAAGGCCATATGCCAGTCAAATTTTGGAATCACAAAATACGCCACCAATGCAGCGCAAAGCCAACCTAGACCCCAAAAACTTTCTAGCAGCACGATAAAACGCCCACGCACCTGCGCAGGAATGTATTCACTGACCAAGGTCACCGCTACTGGCAACTGTCCACCTAAGCCTAAACCCACAATAAAACGAAACACCAACAACCACGTTAAGTTCGGGGCAAAGGCACAGGCTGCTGTCGCTAAACTGTAAATCACGAGGGTCGCGGCAAAAACTGTTTTACGCCCAATACGATCGGCCAGACCACCTGAGCACACCGCACCAATCGCCATTCCGACAAAACCAATGGAGACCACCCAACCTTTCTCAGTTGGGCTCATATGCCAGTCTTCAGCCATTTTTGCCAAAATAAAAGAAATCAGCCCCGTGTCCATGGCATCGAACATCCAGCCCAAGCCAATGACCCACAACAAGGTGTAGTGAAATTTACCGATCGGTAAGCGTTGTATGCGAGAAACTAAATCCATAGCTCGGCCTCTAAAGCGGGAAAAAGATAGCGGGCTGCTTTCTCAACAAGCTTTATCATTATGTGCTTTTTTTATACAAACGGGGCGGTCAAATCGCTGTTATTTTAGCTGGCATCTTTCGAGGAAGCCGATTGCTCATCATCATCTTGATAAATGAATTTCGGCATTTCTAAGCCGAAGTAAATCGCGATTAAACGCAAACTAAAACCAAAGATCAAAGTCGAAATCACGGTCAGCTCAAGTGATAAACCGAGCTGAATACAGCCCCAATAGAAAATCACCGCGACAAAAGAAATACTGGCATACAGCTCACGGCGAAACACCAAAGGGACATCGTTACACAAAATATCACGCAAGATACCGCCCGATACTCCTGTCAGAACACCTGCAACCGCAGACACTACAAAGCCATGTCCCATTTCTAAGGCAATTTGACAGCCAATGATGGTAAAACCGATCAGGCCCAGAGCATCGAGCACCAAGAAAATGTTACGTAAATGGCGCATCCACTTAGCAATCAAAATCGTCATAAAAGCGGCAAAACAGGTCAGCATCAAATATTCAGGATGCTTGACCCAAGTCAGCGGATAATGTCCCAATAACACATCGCGGACAGAACCGCCGCCCAGCGCCGTGACACAGGCAATAATCACCACACCAAACCAATCCATACTACGCCGACCCGCCGACAGTGCACCTGTCATTGCCTCTGCAGTGATCGCTATAATATAAATAATAGTGAGTAACATCGCCTGGATTCCATATAGGCTAATTGATGTGCGCTATTCTAAGCCAAATTTGCTTAAAATTATAAAAATTGTGCACAACATTGTTTAAATTTTTTCCCTGAACCGCAGATGCACGCTTGTTTCATGGTGATTTGCATTTCAGTGGTTGGATCTAAAAAATACCATGCCTCTGCATATTTCACAAAATGTGAAATTTCATGATGTATCTGTGGCGATGTGCCATCATGATAATGGGCTTTGAACTCGACCATGGCATGGTTTTTATCGAGTTTTTCATTGGCTTGCACGACGTCTAACTTCAACCATTGGTTGCTTCGACTCCACTCTGCAATTGCTGCAACATCTAGAGCCTGTTGCTGCCCCAACGCTGTGGTTTGCACAATGTAATCAATTTGCTGTTTGGCAAAAGCACTATAACGTGAGCACATAAGTTGAGCAGCACTCTGCGCACGGCTTTGTCCCAAGTGCAAAGGCTGACAGCACTGCTTATATTCACCCTGCCCACACGGACACTCAACATTACTCATGATTTTTCCATAAAAAATAGCTCGACATTGCGAGCTATTTTAACCTGTTCAAACCAGATTACGGTTTGTTTTAAGATGATTCCTTGTGCAGATCTGACTTTGGAATCACATGCACTTTTTCAATTTTGTGCCCATCCATCGTCACCACTTCAAAAATACAACCATCTGCTTCAAGGCTAGAGCCATTTTCGGGTAAACGACCTAAATGAAAGAGGATATAGCCTGACAAGGTTGAGTACTGATCAGACTCGTCAACCAAATCACGATCCAACAATAACGACACATGACGAATATCGGTTGAGCCATCGAGCATCAAGCTGCCATCTTCTAAACTTTCAGCCACATTGTCTTCAGCATCTTCATCGGGGAACTCCCCTGCAATCGCTTCTAATACGTCAATCGGCGTGGCAATCCCTTCAATCGAGCCGTACTCGTTCAAGACCAAAGCCATTTGTAACGGTGCTTGACGCAATTGTTCCATCACCATCAGGACTTGCGCATTTTCATGCACAATCACAGGCTCACGTAAATGTTTATCAAAATCGAGTACACCAGTTTCGATATATTCGTTTAAAACTTTATGGGTCAGCACCACACCTGCAATGTTGTCTAACTCGCCCCGTGCCACGATTAAACGTGAATGCGTAATGCTGAGTAGTTGTGATTTGATTGAAGCTTCTTCATCCTCTAAATCAATCCACTCCAACTCTGGACGTGGGGTCATCACGGACTTCACAGGACGCTCGGACAAACCCAGCACCCCTTGCACCAAGACACTATGATAGACCCCATTTTCAGGATCAAACACTTCATCCGCATAGGCGCGAGTTGCCAGGACATCTTCAGGCTCAGAGGTATGATCACTACTTTTACCACCCAACATTCGCAGCACCGCAGACGCAGTTTTATAGCGGAGGTCTGTGGTGGTGACCATTTTTTCTTGATTACGGCGCATGGTTTGGTTGATGAATTCAACAATCACCGAGAAACCAATCGCGGCATATAAGTAACCTTTTGGAATATGGAAACCAAAGCCTTCTACAATCAATGAGAAACCGATCATCATCAAGAAGCCAAGACACAAAATCACCACGGTCGGATGTTTGTTAACAAATTCCATCAAGGCTTTCGATGCCCACAGCATAATGCCCACGGCGATAATCACCGCAATCATCATCACAGACAGGTGTTTAACCATACCGACTGCGGTAATCACCGAGTCTAAGGAAAACACAGCATCCAAAACCACAATCTGAACGATCACCATCCAAAACACAGCATTGGCTGGACTTTCTTCTTTCTGAACCACTTTGGCGTCAATACGTTCATGCAGTTCCATAGTGCCTTTAAACAGTAAAAACACCCCACCAAACAGAAGAATCAAATCCCGTCCTGAGAAAGGATGATCGAAGATATGGAACAGTGGCTCGGTCAGTGTCACCACCCAAGCAATTGAGGCCAACAGCACTAAACGCATTAAAAGTGCAAGGATCAATCCAACAACTCGAGCCGTATTGCGTTGTTCTGGTGGAAGTTTCTCCGCCAAAATCGCAATAAAAACCAAGTTATCAATCCCCAGCACAATTTCCAACACCACTAAGGTGAGTAACCCCACCCACGCAGAAGGATCAGACATCCATTCAAATATCATGTGATCTGCTCCTGTCGAGGGGAAATATATGGTGCATAACGCAACTTAAGCGGATGAAAAGGAAGATTCAGCCCCAATGGCTGTAATTTTTTTTCGGAAAACTGAAGATGTCTTGAGCGACAACTACCACTACCCATGTTCGTTCTTGTGTTGTAAAACAGGAAATAAGTATAGGCAAGATCTACATGAAATTCATCTTTTTTTCAAAAGCGCACTGTTTTAAAAGATTTAACAAATTATTACCCGATTGTTAGATTAAATACAGCTTGCCGTCATATTTCTTGCTTAAACTAAGAGAGAAAAAGTAGATAAAGCAAAAGGTAAAAACATACGCCATGAATAGTGAATTAAAAATATCCTCTCTCAACACTGAAGTAAATGTTCAAACCACTCAACCTCTAATTGCACTTTACTGCGGTTCTCGTTCAGGTAATAAACCGATTTATCAAGAAAAAGTGATTGCACTGGCACAAGGTTTAGCTAAACAGGGTTTTGGTCTAGTTTATGGGGGTGCCAGTATTGGCCTCATGGGACAAGTGGCCGATGCCATGATTAGCCACGGCGGTGAAGCCGTCGGCGTCATTCCAGAATTTATGCTGGATTATGAAATTGCGCATCACCAACTAACCGAATTACATATTGTACAAACCATGCATGAGCGCAAAGCCTTAATGGCCGAACGCGCAAGCGCCTTTGTCGCACTACCTGGTGGTTTAGGCACTTTTGAAGAAATTTTAGAAGTGGCAACCTGGGGACAACTGAACCAACATCAAAAACCGATGATGATTTATAACGTCAATGGTTTCTATGACGCACTGATTACACAGTTGGATCATGCAGTAGAAGAAGGTTTTTTACCGCCACAACACCGTGCAAAAGTAATTGTATGCAACCATGCTGAACAGATTTATTCGGCTATTGCCAACCTCGGCAGTCCAGCGCACTTTGCCATTTAAATCCTGTTCTTAATGCCATAAAAAAAGCGAGCCTAGAGCTCGCTTTTTTAACATGTGCGGTTATTGCCCATAATGGGTCACAAAGTTATAGAACCACGGCAGTGTGGTCGCCAAAATCACTGACATAGCTAAACCAAACATCAATTTCATCGCATCTTTACTGACGTTACGTGAAGTGCGGTGTTTGTTCACTTCATCAAAAATCATCGACATTGCAAACTCACGACCTGCAAGTAAACCTAAGAATACCCATGTGGTACTCATTGGAATATTGCTCCACTCTTTGAAGACCAACAAAATCAGGGCATACATAAAGTCAATAATAGTCGCTGCACGAATATCAGTGACACCTGTTTTGGTATCGACAATCTTCTGAATCGCACCACCGCGTTGGTACAAAATCACCGCCAACAACACCACAAAGACCGTGATGGCAAACAGTAAAAATGAAAACGGCACTTGACGGGGTACATAGACGAAAATATTGGCCAAATCTTGAATCAGCCACTGACTCCACAGAAAAGCCGTAGAGACCCACTGTAGTCCGATCCAAATATGCGACGGTTCTTGGTTACGAGTTTTCGCAAAATACTTCGCGACTTGGCGCATCACAAAACGATAGACAATAATCGCAACCACAAAGGCCACCGCGTAGCCCATCATCGATTTCACCATCATCGAGCCTAAACTTGCAGGCGAGAAAATGGTTAAAACCAAGAAAGTGGTACTGACGGGAATTCCGTATTTGGTTAAAAATAGCAGTAAAATCGGTGGCACGATATATAACCACGTGACCCCACCCTCAGGAAAAGGGATCGTTTCTAAACGGCCATATGATGCATCCCCCACACCGGATGCATACCAACCATAAATCAGCACCACCACCAAAATGGTACTGATAAAGAGCCAAAGCACCCACCATGGACGATGTGCATTGGATGAAATAAACGTACCTAATGTCTGTGGCACATCATTTCCGACGATAGAATAAGCGGCTAAACAGAAGCCTATCACCATCAAAATTTCGATTGTCATAAAACCAACCTTTTGAATAATTTATTCCAAGACAGTGCCCTTGGATGTTTGCCAAAGATTATGACGGTTTTATTTCATTTTCATGACATCCCTGTCATATATTTTTTGTAGCGCCATAAAAAAAGAGCACCGTAGTGCTCTTTTTCAAACGCAGAATTCAGCCTTTAATTGAGTTTGACTTCATAAACCGCTGTACTACCACTGACTTCATTTCCCACCACCAACAGCGGGTGACCATTGGGTGAATTCTTCGCCGCGATAAAAATCAAACCTTCTGGGCCTAAGTCACCTTGCTTCGTGACTTCTGTTTCATTGGTATTGCGATGGTTCAGATACTGAACAAATTTAGCCTGATTCGGGTTGCTAATGTCATACACCATGATGCCACTGGCACGCTCAAGTCCAATAAAGGCAAAGGTCTTTTCACCAATTTTACCCAATGTCACGCCTTCAGGTTCAGGGCCTTTATTGTCACTACGGTCATCAAATTTAAATGCTTCATGATTGCTATTAAATTGATTGGGAAACAACTCCGCAATTTTTCGCTCAAACTCACTCCCCGAGTCCCATACAATCTGCTTGGTTTCAGGGTCGACAATACTTACCGAACGGCCACCATAGGCATATAATTTGTCATAAGTCAGACGACCATTTTCATCTAGCTTTGGCAGACCTGTTAGTGGATCTTTTTGATAACCTTGCGTCCAACTAATGGTCAAACGTCCAATTTGTGAGTCTTTAATTAAATTGTCTGCACAGACTTCTGTTGCGTCAGCCGTTTGGCAAGGTTTAAACACCTCGGGGTTTAATTTTGCCCCTTTCACGCCTGGTGCAAGCTGACGTAAATGTGCTGCATAATCGCCCTTGGCATCAAAACCTGCTTTTTTAAACAAATGTTTGATGCGTATCTCTTCTGCATAACCAGCATTTATGTCCCCGCCTTCAAAGTATTTGGTTGCATCCGTTAACCATTCACGGGCATCCCCTTCATTGGCCGTGACCAAATAGGTTTTACCATTGGCTTGATATTGGGCAATGGCATCGGGCATATACATGCCATATAGCCCTGGCCAAGAGTGGATATTAATCATGCCTGCATCTTTTGCACATTCTGTAATACTACGCCCCAAAGAGTCTTGACCAATAGCACAGTCACGGTCACTTCCATCCAAGGCATTTTCAGGCAAACTATGGTCCTTGTAGCCCATCGGGAAAAGATCAACAAATTGATTCTTTTCTAAGTCTAAAACCCCAATGGCATTGTTTTCCTGCAAACTGACCCATGCTTTCTTACCATCAGCACTGACTGCGATGTACTCAGGCTCTAGGTCTTGTGCAACGGTAGTTGTTTGAATACCTGCGGTCGCTACATTTGAGTATTGACTAATGTCTGGGCCAAAAATACGAATGCCTACATCTAATAAGTCTTGTTTACGATCATTCCATGCTTGGAAGCCCGCAATGCTTGCTGTTGGTTTTTGAATATCTGAAATATCAATAATACTGACCGAACCTTCGGGATCGACTTGATACCCTTCATTCGGTTCCGCTTCATTCGCTACCAGTACTTTTCGACCATCAGGCGTGAAGGTCAACATATCTGGCAAAGCCCCTACAGTGACTTGGCTGATAAAAGAGAGATCCTGTGCTTTAAAGAAAGCCACAATACCAGTTTGGGTTTTATTCTCAGCCTGCACCGCAAGCGCGACGATGCCATTATGCACCGCGACACTATTCACTTCGGAATTGGCTAAATAAGTTTTGGCATCCAAAGATTGGATATATGTCGGCTGTACTGGTTTAGAGAAATCTAAAACATCGACCATGCCTTTTTGTGCATTCACCACGAACAGACGCTTACTCGCAGCATCATAGGCGGGGATTTCAGCTGCACTCTGTCCAAATATCCCCGACTCATAACTTGCAAGATGAACCAGTTCAATACTATTCGGCGTGGCTTCCTCTACCACAGGTGGCGGTGTGATGGTTTGCGCATCATCACTGTCATTGCATCCTGCTAAGCCCAACCCCATGCATGCTAAAAAGACAGCACTATATGTTTTATTCATCATGATCTAAATATCGGTTCAAATTTGACCAATATATGACGCACGCTTTGCAAACACATGACGCAGAGATGTCAATTTAATGGCATGTGATGAATGCACATTCGCAACAACAGTCCAACTTAAATTAAGCTAAACTGTTTAAAAATTTCACTTTGTTGTATCTATGAACCAAACGCCGACCCATCAAGCACTCGCTCCTGAGTACCGTCTTTTGGTACTTCTGGTTTCGATTGGCTTTTTTATGCAAGGCTTAGATACCACCATTGTGAATACCGCTCTACCGGCTATGGCAGCCAGTTTGAATGAAGACCCACTGCAAATGCATAGCGTGGTAGTGGCCTATGTGCTTGCCGTTGCTGCCTGTATTCCCTTGAGTGGCTGGCTCGCTGACCGTTTTGGAGTGCGCAAGACCTATTTCAGTGCCATTATCATTTTTACCCTTGCTTCACTGGGCTGTGGCTTTTCTGAAAGCGTAAATGAGTTGTTGTTCTATCGCGTGCTACAAGGCGTAGGCGGTGCATTATTACTCCCTGTTGGCCGTTTAGCCATGCTCAAGGTCATTCCGCGGACGCAATTCTTATCAGCCATGAGTTTAATGAGTCTCGCGGGACTAATTGGCCCTCTGATTGGTCCAACACTCGGGGGCTGGTTGGTCGAAGTCAGTACATGGCATTGGATTTTCCTGATTAACCTCCCCATGGGGCTATTAGGAGTCCTGATTAGTTTTAAAGCCATGCCGAATGTCACCGAGCAGAATGTGCCTCGTTTTGACTTTTGGGGTTTTATCCTGTTGGTGATCACCATGGCAGGACTATCTTTAGGGATTGAAAATTTTGCCAGCCCACACCTGACTTTATGGTGGAGTATGGGGCTAATTGTACTGAGCTTAGTAGCTGCGCTTTGGTATGCCTATCATGCACATACGCATCAAAATGCATTATTCCGCAGTAAACTATTTCGTAACCGCATTTATGCCGTGGGTATTTTAGGTAACTTCTTTGCTCGCCTCGGTGGCAATGCTATGCCCTTTTTAATGCCACTCATGCTCCAAGTAGCTTTCGGTTTTGAACCCTTTGTGACGGGCCTCTTGATGATTCCAACAGTGCTGGGCTCACTGGCCTCCAAACCCATCATTCGTCACTTGATTCAGCGCTTCGGGTATCGCCACGTGCTTTTGGTTAACACCTTGTTGGTCGGTGCATGTATCGCCAGTTTTGCCCTCAATACCGCAGACACCCCAACTTGGCTGCGCGCGCTGCATTTCTTTGCTTTTGGCATGCTGAATTCCCTGCAATTTGTGTCTATGAATACCCTCACGCTAAAAGATTTGCCGCAACAAGATGCCAGCAGTGGCAACAGTTTCTTGTCGATGATCATGATGGTGTCGATGAGTATTGGTGTAGCTTTGGCAGGTACTTTGGTCAATGTCTTTACGGCATATTTGGGCACAGATCACATCGTCATGGCATTCCATAACACCTTAATTGTATTGGGCTGTATTAACCTGATTACCGCAGCTATTTTCTGGCACATCCCCAAAGATACCGTGGATGAATAACAGATACAAAGTGCTGCCATTTACTGAACATAATCATCATGGTCAGTTCCGCAAATTCGAGCTATGATGATGAGCTAAAAACCAATACCTGCAAAAGCATGTCCGCAAGAAAAAAAGTTTCCACGCCGTCAAAAACCTCATACCCCTATTACATACTTGCCTGTGTAGTGATGCTATGTGTCGGACTGGGGATCACGTATTTTTTCTTGCAGAACAATGTCGCATCTGCCCAAGAGTATTCGGTAAAAGGCTTTGATGTGTCTCATCATCAGGGCGACATCCAATGGCAATCCATTTCTCCCCAAGAGTTTAAATTCGTCTATTTAAAAGCCACCGAAGGGGGCGATTTCAAAGACCGTAAATTTCAGGACAATTGGCTCAAAGCTCGTGAACAAGGCTTTTTGGTCGGGGCTTATCATTTTTATCGTTTATGCCGTGACGGCCAGATTCAGGCGCAGAACTTTATCGAAACTGTGCCGAAGAAAACCGATAGTTTGCCGCCTGTGATTGATTTGGAATATGACAGCACCTGTATCAACACTTATACCAAAGAACAGCTGCTCAAAGAAATTCAGGTCATGCACGACCAACTCTATCAACACTATGGCCTGCAACCCATTTTTTATACATCTAAAGCATTTTATAATATTGTTTTGGTCGATGAATTTAAACAAACTCCCCTTTGGATTCGTGAATATCAAGGCCAGCCTGAGCTCAAAGGCAATCCGAAATGGACCTTTTGGCAACACACCAGCCAAGGTCAAATTAAAGGCATACCAACCTTGGTGGATCTCAATGTATTTCAAGGTTCAGAGCAAGATTGGATCAGCTTTTTAGAGCGCCAAGGGCTTTATCAACTGCAACAAAACTTACCAATCAAGTAAGCAGTTTCAAGCTCATCTTTGAAGTTCAAATACAAAAATACCAAGTCAAACTATGTCGCTTATGCCGTATGCAGGACTACGCAATCGATCTGAATAGTGCAATACTGACTTAGGTTTCAACATTAAAATTCAGCATGCGAAAAATCATTCACATCGACATGGATGCCTTCTATGCCTCGGTGGAGTTACTTGATCGTCCCGATTTAAAGCATTTACCTGTGGTGATTTCTTCACACCATCCTCGTGCCGTCATTGCTGCCGCATCCTATCCTGCACGTCGCTACGGACTCCGCTCGGCCATGTCGATGACTCAAGCCAAAAAACGCTGTCCTCAAGTGGTAGTGATTGAACCTAATTTCTCTAAATATCGTGCGGTCTCAGAGCAAATTCATACAATTTTTCAGCGTTATACTACACTCATTGAACCTCTTTCCTTAGATGAAGCTTATTTAGATGTAACGGAAAATTTACAACAACTGGCCAGTGCCACAGAAGTCGCTGAACGCATCCGCGCTGATATTTTTCAGAGCACAGGACTGACCGCCTCTGCGGGTGTTGCACCGAATAAGTTTCTAGCCAAAGTTGCTTCGGACTGGAATAAACCCAATGGTGTCTGCGTGATTAAACCTTCACAAGTTCAGCAGTTTATTCAGCACTTGCCGCTTAAAAAAATCCCTGGAGTGGGTAAAGTCATGCAAGAAAAATTACATGCACTCAAACTTGAAACTTTAGGTGATTTACAGCATGTGGATGAAAATATCCTGATTCATCATTTTGGCAAGTATGGCAAACAGCTGTATCTATATGCACAAGGGATTGATGAGCGTCCTGTACAAGCAGAACGAGAACGTCAGCAAATTTCAAAAGAAACCACTTTTGATGATGACTTAACCCTTCAGCAGTGTCTCCCATTTTGGCCCAAGTTGATTGCACAAGTCTGGCAAAGCTTAGAGAAAAAGCAACTGTATGCCCGCGGTGTCACCGTCAAACTAAAACTGAAAAACTTTCAAACCCTACAGCACAGTAAAAGCTTCAAAATGCCATTAAAGCATCAAACTGAACTGCAAATAACCTTAGATATCTTACTCAAAGAAATGCAAATCACACAGGATCAACAATTTCGTCTTATCGGTGTTGGGGTCTATGCACTTTCAACTCAAGAGCCTTTACCCCAGCTCTCTTTATGGTCGGACTGATTGCTCAATCAGTCATTTTTTAACCAAAAGAACAAAAATAATGCAATTTAGCATTCACAAACTGTGTTTTTAGAGTAATCTAATGACGCGCTGCATTTATCCATGTAACCGCTGAGATGCTAAAACTTACCTTTACTTTTAGCATACGTCCTGTGATTGGCGTGACGATCAAATCCGAAGATTACAGGACATCTCTGATATTTATCATGGTATTCCCCCTCTATATTACAGAGCAGCGCTCTAGCATCAGAATAATCCAATATTTTTAAATATACTGTTATAAAGTCCGCATAAGATTTACCTATTAATCGCGTTCCTTCATCTTTTATAATTCCCACGTCGAGATATTGAATTCATCCTCTGTTCACATGCGCTTATAACAATAGATGGGATCCTTCACGCTGTAAAATTCTGCACCTGATTGAAAGCCAACATCATAGCCATCTGTCATACATCAGTTTGTGGTAGGCTATTGAACTACATTTTTATGTTCTATTTTTATACTCATAACACAGGATGCATACATCATGACGGTTCAACGTTTGCATGTCTCAAATCGTTTTTCTGAAGTTGCGATTGCTGGCAACCTCGTTCATTTGGCAGGTCAACTGGCGTCTGACTTTGATCTCGATATTAAAGGTCAAACCCAACAAACATTCGACATGATTGACCAATTTTTAGCTGATGCAGGCACAGATAAAAGTCATATTTTATCGGTGACGATTTATTTAAAAAACATTGAAAATGACTATGCAGCGTTCAATGAAGTTTGGGATGCTTGGGTTGCAGACATTGATGCCTTACCACGTACCTGTGTTGAAGCTAAACTTTATGATCCACGAGTATTAGTAGAGTTAACCGTTGTTGCAGTGAAACCTGCATAAAAATACACGCATCATAAAAAGCATGAATCTTCATGTTTTTTATGATGCGTGCTGAAATTCAGTTAGCCGATCAGACGTAATTTTCGAGTTTGTGCTGCATTATAGTAATCATATTTTTTGGCCGCATGCGTATCTTTAGTCAAACGCGACGAAGCATAGAGATCGCCATAAAAATCTTCACGTAACTGATGATAGTCAGGCACTTCTTCATAACGAATCACTTTATAGCCAGCCATATCGAGGATCGCATCCTGAAACTGCGCCTTTTGTGGACGTTTCAGTGAAAGTGGATCTTCTAAAGCAACAACTGCCAAGACTTGTTGCGCACTATCCACAATCACAAAATCGGCCACCAAATTGCGGTATTTGTTTCGTGTACGCGAAAATTTTGTAGTGAGCAAGGCATCATAAGACACATGCGCCAGCACAGTATGATACGGTAAAATTTCTTTCAAACGAGTATAAGTCAGTTGCTCATGCATACTAAAAATAGCACGTTGTCTTAATGCACTATCTTGCTGCTTCGTCTTAGGGATCAATGCCTTACTCGCTAAAATCATGACCAGTATCAACAACACGCTACCAATTATCATATAAGTTGTCATATTTGTATCCTTTTCATCTTTATTATAATTTTCGGTATCACACCGATTTTTATCCGATCAGTATAACCTACTGACCATTTACTCAAACCACGCAATAAAAAAACTAAAGCTAAAATCAAACAAAAGCTGATAAAACTAAACAATTTTTTGCAATGTCATCCGTTGTAACACGTTTTGTTTTAATCCGAATGAAATTTTGGCTCTTTAGCCTATCTACACTGTAATAGAGTGATTCATTCACGTGCAATATGATTCTTCGGATTGACCCAATTTTCCCGACGGATGGCAGAAAAGCCAATCTCTGAGCTATTTTTCTAACGCAATAAAAAAGATCGATCCTAAAAAAGGATGCCATAGCATCCTTTTTTATATTCAATTGCCATTAAGCACGTGACTTTGGTTTTGACTTTGAATGTCCAAATGGCTTCTTGGCATCACCTGCTTCACGCGGTGGTAAACCTGTATGTTGCGTTAAAATCTGACCACGTTCAGGACGCTTCTTGGTATTTGATGGACGCGATTGATTTTTCGCTTGTTGGTTACGGCTATCACCATTACGTTTTTGCGAATCACCATCCACGGTTGAGTTTTTCTTCCGAGCAGACTGGTACTGACCTTCTGTCCCTTGCGGTTGGTAGGTTGGAATCAAATGCTGTTTCGAGTTACCAATCAAGTCTTGGCGACCCATTTCTTTTAAAGCTTCACGTAATAATGGCCAATTGTTTGGATCATGATAACGCAAGAAGGCTTTGTGCAAACGACGACGCTTCTCACCTTTCACAATATCGACATCTTCGGTATATCGCGCCACTTTGGCTAATGGATTTTTACCGGTGTGATACATGGTGGTCGCGGTTGCCATTGGCGATGGATAGAAAGTCTGTACCTGATCGGCACGGAAACCATTTTTCTTCAGCCAAATCGCCAAATTCATCATGTCATATTCGGTCGTACCCGGATGCGCAGCAATAAAGTACGGAATGAGATACTGCTCTTTTCCTGCTTCTTTACTGAAACGAT